>JADHEE010000078.1_pt1 | contig 63357 bp, 41 predicted proteins | sample 8952401 | NCBI WGS metagenome assembly JADHEE01 (sample SAMN16124438, study PRJNA663242) | bioreactor sludge metagenome | isolation source: sludge (ammonium) | place: India:Bengaluru | collected 2019-02-28 | reverse complement strand
CAAACGTAGGAGCGAGCGCAGCTCGCGATGCGCCGCGCGGGCGGCGCTCGATCTCCCAGGCGCTGCATATCTTGTGGCAAACACCTGTCAGCCCTGATGCGATCCCTGTGGGAGCTGGCTTGCCTGCGATCAGCTCACAGGCTCAGCCGCATCGACAGGTCGACCGCCTTCACATCCTTGGTCATCGCCCCGATCGAGATGTAGTCCACGCCGGTTTCGGCAATCACCCGCAGGGTGCTCTCGTTGACCCCGCCGCTGGCCTCCAGCTTGGCCTTGCCGGCCGTGATGCGCACAGCCTCACGCATTTCTTCCAGGCTCAGTTCGTCGAGCATGATGATGTCAGCCCCCGCCGCCAGCGCCTCGCGCAGTTCGCCAAGGCTCTCCACTTCTATTTCCACCGGTTTGCCCGGGGCAATGCGGTGCGCAGCCGCCACGGCCTGAGCCACGCCACCGCTGGCGGCGATGTGGTTCTCCTTGATCAGGAAAGCGTCGTACAGGCCGATGCGGTGGTTGTCGCAGCCGCCACAGGTCACCGCGTACTTTTGCGCCAGGCGCAGGCCAGGCAGCGTTTTGCGGGTGTCCAGCAGGCGCACCTGGGTGCCTTCTACCAGGCTGGCAAGAAAGCGCGCACGGGTGGCGACACCCGACAGCAGTTGCAGGAAGTTCAGGGCACTGCGCTCACCGCTGAGCAGCGAACGGGCTGGGCCTTCGAGGTGAAACAGGGGCTGGTTGGCGCTGGCACGGTCACCGTCAGTGACTTGCCAGTGCACCGCCACCCGCGGGTCGAGCTGGCGGAATACCGCATCGACCCAGGCAGTGCCGGCAATCACACAGTCCTCGCGGGTGATGATGGTCGCCTTGGCCAGGCGCTCGGCCGGGATCAACTGTGCGGTGATATCGCCACTGCCGATGTCCTCCAACAGCGCACGGCGCACGTTGGCTTCGATTTCAGCGGTCAGGTCGGCAAGGCGTAGGTTCGGCATGGTCGGCTCCACAAGCAAGATGCCCGCGATTATAGGGCAGGGGGCTGGTGTGTACAGCCGCCTTGGCGCCGACCTTTGGTCGGCGCGTGGGGGGCGCCTGCCTGGGGTGAATCCGTGCTGGCAGCGCTGAGGGTTTTTGCCGATAATGGCGACCAGTATTTGGCGTCATAGCTTTGACGATACCTGCTGCGGCGGGCAACCCACCCTGCAAGGAGTCCAGGATGCATGAAGAAGGCAAGGTGGTGCCCCTGGCGGCCGCCATCGACCGGGGCCGGCGTGCGCCTCTGCCTTGCCATCCGGTGTTGCTGCTGCAAGTACGCGACAAGGCCGCCCTGCAGTTGCGCCTGGGCTTGCAGGCGCTGTTCGACAACGCTGACGACACCCTGTTCGAGATGGCTGACAAAGCCTTCGAGCACGCCGACCAGAACTTGTATTTCGAGGCCATGCGCGACCTGCGCCTGAAGCGCAAAAGCATTGAGCGTGGCTTTCTCGACATCTTCCATACGACTTTCGCCCGCATCGGCCAGGCGGACCTGTTGCTGCACCTGGCCCAGCCGGGGAACACGTGCGGCAAAGCGCAGGCCGAGCGGGGCGCTGCTGTCGAAGGCATGGTGGGGCGCGTGCTGGCACGTCATCGCCCGGCCTTGCAACAGCTCGGGCTGCGCTTGCAGGTGCTGCTCGACCGCCCCGTGTACGAGGGCGACAACCCGCTAGGGCCCGCCGCATTATGTGGTTACTTCCTCGATGCCGGGCGTAACCTGGGGGTTTGCCTGCGGGTGAAGCTGGTGTTGCTCACGCTGTTCGAGCGCTATGTGCTCAGTGATGCCGATGTGATCTACGGCGAGGCCAACCAGCTGCTGGCTGCCGCCGGCGTGCTGCCCGAACTGCAACCGGTACCGCGCCGGCCTGCCGAGGAGCGGCGCCTGGGCGCGCGACGTTGCCCGCCCATGCCAGGCCAGGATGTGGGCGCGGACGCAGCCGGGCAGGCGTTTTTTGCCTCGTTGCAAACCCTGCTGGCGCCGGTGCGGGGGCAATTTGCCCCACGTTTGCAGGGGGTGGCTGCCGCCCAGCCGATCAGCACCACCGACCTGCTGCGGTTACTGACCCATTTGCAGCATTATGTGCCCGCCACGCACGAAGCAGATGACTTCGAGCTTGGCCAGCAGCTTGAGCAATTGCTGCTGCGGGTCAGCGTGCGCAGTGGCATACGCAGGCGTATCGCGGTCGCCGACGAAGACATGATCAACCTGGTGAGCCTGCTGTTCGCGTTCATTCAGCAGGACGACAACCTGCCGGCCAGCCTGCGGGCGCTGATCATCCGGCTGCACATCCCGCTGCTGAAGGTGGCGCTGCTGGACAAGGGGTTGTTCTGCCGGGCTGGCCACCCCGCACGGCGGCTGCTCAACGAAATCGCAGCGGCGGCCATCGGCTGGGAGAGTGGCCGCGAAGATGTGCGCGACAGTCTGCACGTGCGGGTGGCGCTGATCGTGCAGCGCGTGCTCGGTGATTTTGACGAAGATACCCGCGTGTTCGACCACCTGCTGCAAGATTTTCTCGCGTTCAGCCAAGAGGAGCGGCGGCGCAGCGATTTGCTCGAGCAACGTACCCGCGACGCCGAAGAGGGCCGCGCACGCACCTTGCAGGCCAGGCACCAAGTGCAGCAATTGCTCAACCAGCGCCTGCGCGGCCAGGTGTTGCCCCAGGTAGTGGTGCAGATGCTGGTACAGGCCTGGAGCCAGGTCCTGCTGCTGGCCTGGCTGAAGCACGGCGAGGGTTCCGGGGCCTGGTGCGATGCCGTGCAGACCATGGACACGCTGCTGCTCAGCGTTACCCCGGGCCGTGATCCGCAAACCCTGTTGCAGCAGGTGCCAGGGCTGCTCAAGGCGTTGCGCGACGGCTTGGCCAGCGTGGCGCAGGACTCGCTCACGACCCGCGCATTCTTCCAGCAGCTTGAGCGGTTGCACCTGTGCGCCTGCGGGGGAGGCCAGTGGCAACCCCTGGACCAGGTGCGGGTGACGCAAGCGATTGTCCTGGCAAGTGCCGAAGAACCAGGCTGCCCGCCGCCAGGGGGCGACAGCGGGCACGCTGCGGCAGTGCGCCAGGCGCAGCGCCTGCGCGTCGGAACCTGGGTCCAGGTGCTGGATGAAGACCCACCGCTGCGCTGCAAGCTGGTAGCACGTGTCGAGAACAGCGACAGGCTGGTGTTCAGCAACCGCACCGGCCTGAAAGTGCGAGAGTGGAGCAGCGCCAGCCTGGCCAGGGCACTGCAGCGCGGCGAAGTGCGGGTGCTGGGGGACGGGCTGTTGTTCGAGCGTGCACTGGAGGCCGTACTTGACGGCCTGCGCCCGTGATCATTCACCTGCACAGGGCGTGAGCCGCAAGGCATACTGTTGTCCTGTTCAAGGCGTTTTCAGGATCTGCCCCATGCAATTGGACCGTGCCACTGGCTGGTTCCACGGAAACGGAATCACCCATTGCCCTTCGCCCAACTTCAATGCTCGGCCGGAGGGCGAAGCGATTTCCCTGCTGGTGATTCACAACATCAGCCTGCCGCCGGCGTGTTTCGGTACCGGCAAGGTTCAGCAATTTTTCCAGAACCGCCTGGACCCCCAGGAACACCCGTACTTTGCCAGCATCAGCCACCTGACCGTGTCCGCCCACCTGTTCATCGAGCGTGATGGCGCGGTGACCCAGTTCGTGTCGCTGTGCGACCGCGCCTGGCACGCAGGTGTTTCGTGTTTCGACGGGCGCGAAGGCTGCAATGACTTCTCCATCGGCATCGAGCTGGAAGGCACTGACGACCTGCCCTATGCCGATGCCCAGTACACCGTGCTGGAACAGCTTACGCGGCACATCTGCGGTGCCTGGCCGGCCATCGACCTGGGCCGTATCCAGGGCCATAGCGACATTGCCCCGCAGCGCAAGACCGACCCCGGCCCGGCATTCGACTGGCCGCGCTACCGTGAAGCGCTGCGGCACAACGAGGACAAGGCATGAGTTTTCTGGTGTTGGTGCTGGCGCTGTGGGTCGAGAAGTTCTCGGCCCTGCGCCATCAGGTTCAACGTGACGGTTTTTTCCTTGGTGAGCTGGTGCGCCTGGAGCGCAGCGGCAAGGTTCACCCGTGGTGGACGCTGACGCTTCTGGTGCTGGCGCCGGTCGCCCTGCTGGTCTTGCTGTTGCACGTACTGGAGCCCGTGGCCTATGGCCTGCTGGCGCTGCCGGTGCATCTGCTGGTGTTGGTCTACAGCCTGGGCCGCGGTGACGCCAAGGCCTCGCTCGGCCCGTTCCGTGACGCCTGGCGCCGGGGCGATGACCAGGCCGCCTTGCACGTGGCAGAGCGCGACCTTGGCCTGGCGGCCGATGAGCCGCACACGTTGTTGGTGCGGGTGCAGGGCAACTTGCTGTGGCAGGTGTATCAGGGCTTCTTCGCCGTGATCTTCTGGTATTTCGTGCTGGGGCCGGGGGCAGCGTTGGCGTATCGGTTACTGGCGCTGTGCGCTGGTCGCAGCGGGCAAGCGGTGCTGAAGTCGCGCGCCGAGCAGTTGCGGCACATCATGGACTGGCTGCCGGTGCGCGTGCTGGCGTTGAGCTTTGCCTTGGTGGGCAATTTCCTGGCGGTGACGCGGGTGATGCTGCACGAGGTGCTCAACTGGCACATCAGCGCCGCCCACCTGGTGGCCCGGGTCGGGCGCGTTGCCGACGACATTCCCGACGATGAAGATAGCCAGCGTGGGTTGGGGCGCCTGGACAGCCTGTGGGAGCTGCTGCTGCGCTGTGGGGTGTTGTGGTATGCCGCGTTCGCGCTGTGGACGGTGCTGGCCTGAAATCAGGCGGGGGCAGCGCGGCTACCAGCCGAACAGCTCACACGCGTTGCGGGTACTCGCGGCAGCCAGCTCGCCGGCCTCGACACCCATCACTTGTGCCAGCGCACCGGCTATCTCGGGCAGATGCTCCGGGCTGTTCCTCACCCCTGGGAACATGGCCGGCGCCATGTCTGGCGCATCGGTCTCCAGCACCACGCTGTCCAGCGGCAGGCGCGCCAGGGTCTTGCGCAGCCGCAATGCCTGCGGCCAGGTCGCTGCACCGCCCAGCCCCAGCCGAAAGCCCAGCTTGATGTACTCGCGGGCCTCTTCATAACTGCCGGCAAAGGCATGCACCACCCCCGCCCGTGCCGGTTTGTAGCGCTTGAGCGTGGCAATTACCTGGGCATGGCTGCGGCGCACGTGCAACAGCGCCGGCAGCTGGAAATCACACGCCATCTGCAGTTGTGCTTCGAACAACGCCTGTTGGCGGGCCTTGTCCAGGTGTTCGAGGTAATAGTCCAGGCCAAATTCGCCCACTGCACACAGCCGTGGGTCACCGCGCAGGCGCTCCAGCCACTCGCGCAATTGCTGCAGGTGCTCGGGCCGATGCTGCTCCAGGTAGACCGGGTGCAGGCCCAGCGCGGCGTACAGGCCTGGTTCGGCGCCGGCCAGCGCCCACACCCGCTGGAAGTTCGCCTGGTACACCCCGAGCACGACCATTCGCTCCACACCGCGGGCCGCCGCGTTGGCCAGCAGGCGCGCGCGGTCGGCGTCGAAGTCGGGGAAGTCCAAGTGGGTGTGGGTGTCGATCAGGCGCATGTTCAGCCTGCGGCGATACGTTGTTTGAACGTACGGCCTATGGCATGCACGCCAGGTTCGTAGCGCTTTTCCTCGATGGCGGCCAGCGCCAGTTCCAGCGCAGTGGCGGCGATCAGGCCGTGCTGCTGGGCCATGGCATTGACCGGCAGTGGCAGGAAGTCCAGCAACTGGTTGTCGCCAAACGTGCCCAACTGCAGCTGCCGGGAGCCGGCGGGGCGCGCCTGCAATGTGTCGAATACCCCTTGCAGCAGCACATACGAGGTGGTCACCAGGGCATCGGGCAGGCCCCCCAGGTCGTCGATCAGTTGCTGCATCAGGCGCTGGCCGCAGGCCCGGCTGAAGGCTTCGCCCTGGTAGCGGCGCACGTCACCGGCATAGCCTTGCAGCGCTTCATCGAAACCACCTGCACGGGCCTGGCTGACCGACAGCTCCGGGCGGGCGCCGAGCAAGGCAATGCTGCGTGGCGCGGCGCGCAGCAGGCTGGCGGCCAGCTGGCGGCTGGCGTCGCGGTCGTCGCTGATCACCGAACAGAAATGCGCAGGGTTCAGGCGGCGGTCGATGGCGATCACCGGCAGGCCTTTGTTCTGCAGTTCGCGGTAGCTGTCATCTTCGGCTGGCAGGCAACTGGCAACGAACAGCGCATCGCAACGACGGGCGCGGAACAGTTGCTGCAACTGGCGTTCGCTTTCGGGTTGGTCATCGCTGCTGGCGATCAGCAACTGGTAGCCGCGGGCGCGGGCGCCCTGTTCCAGTTGCTTGGCAATGCGCGCGTAGCTGGGGTTCTCCAGATCCGGGAGAATGAACCCCAGGGTACGGGTATGCCGGCTGCGCAGGCCAGCAGCCTGTGGGTTGGGGGTGAAGCCGTGGGCCTCGACCACCGCGCGCACCCTGTCGACCGTGCTGCTGCTGATGCGTTGCTGTTCAGCCTTGCCATTGATGACGTAGCTGGCGGTGGTCACGGACACACCGGCCAGACGGGCGATATCGCTGAGTTTCACCGAATTTTCCTTGTTGTTACCGGGGCTGGCGGGCAGGCCGGGCCGGCTAGTTTGACCGCCTACCGGCCATCCGCGCAGACGACTATTGTCGCAATTGTCCGACAAGATGGGGCTTTTTCCTTGGCAGATTATCGAGTAACGTGGCCGCCTGGTCAGATTAAACGTTTCAGCTGCCGATTTTCTGCCTCGGCCGAGAAAGCTGCAAGCGTTAGGCTGGCAGCCCCAAGCTGCAAATTTCAACTTGCAAGCTATAAGAAAAAGCGTGTCGGTGCACTGTCCGCTTTCGCTTGCAACGCGCAGCTCGAGGCCTGCAGCCCGCCGCTGGCCGTTACGTGAATTTCACAACAATACTCCAGTACCCCAACGGGAACTGCATAAGGAGAAGGTCATGCTCGAGCTCGCCAAGGAGCAGATAGCCATGGGTCAGACGGCAGCCGACAAGGCTGAGGCCTTGCGCCTGCTGGCCGACCGGCTGGTTACCGATGGCCTGGTTGCCGAAGGGTACTTGCAAGGGCTGCAAGCCCGTGAGGCGCAAGGCTCTACCTTCCTTGGCCAGGGCATCGCCATTCCCCATGGTACGCCGCAAACCCGTGACCTGGTGTATGCCACCGGCGTACGCCTGTTGCAGTTCCCTGAAGGGGTGGACTGGGGTGATGGGCAGATGGTCTACCTGGCCATCGGCATCGCTGCGCGTTCCGATGAACACCTGCGCCTGCTGCAACTGCTGACCCGTGCGCTGGGCGAAACCGACCTGGCCGAAGCGCTGCGCCGCGCCAGCTCCGCCGAGGCGTTGCTCAAGCTGCTGCAAGGCGCGCCGCAAGCGCTGGCGCTGGATGCGCAACTGGTCGGCCTGAACCTGCCGGCCGAAGACTTCGACGAGCTGGCCTGGCGTGGGGCCCGGCTGTTGCAGCGCGCCGACTGCGTCGACAGCGGTTTTGCCGCCGTGCTGCAGCAGGCCGAGCCGCTGCCGCTGGGCGAAGGCCTGTGGTGGCTGCACAGCGAGCGCCAGGTGCGCCAGCCAGGCCTGGCCTTCGTCACCCCGCAACAGCCACTGCGCTACCGTGACCAGCCGCTCAATGGCCTGTTTTGCCTGGCCAGCCTCGGCGCGGCCCACCAGGCCTTGCTGGAGCGGCTGTGCGAAGTGCTGATCGAAGGCCGCGGGCAGACGCTCTACCAGGCCACCAGTAGCCGTGCGGTGCTGGAGGTTCTGGGAGGCGAGGCGCCGCCAGACTGGCCCTGCGCCCGCGTGGTGCTGGCCAACCCGCATGGGCTGCATGCCCGCCCGGCCAAAGTGCTGGCGCAACTGGCCAAAGGCTTTGAAGGGGACATCCGCGTGCGCTTGGCCGACAGCGCCCAGCCAGCGGTGTCGGTGAAGAGCCTGAGCAAGCTGCTCAGCCTGGGCGCCCGCCGTGGCCAGGTGCTGGAATTGCTGGCCGAACCCGCGGTTGCCGCCGATGCCTTGCCAGCGTTGTTGGCCGCCATCGAGCAGGGCCTGGGCGAGGAAGTCGAGCCGCTGCCACAGGGCACCAGCGCTGAACCGGAGGCCGCGCCCGAGGTGCTACAAGCGCCACCGGCCGGGAGCCGCATTCAAGGCGTGGGCGCGGCCCCAGGCATCGCCAGCGGCCCCGCGCACGTGTGTGTCGAGCGCGAGTTCGACTACCCCCTGCGTGGCGAGTCGTGCACGCAGGAGCGGCAGAAGCTGCGCGACGCCCTGGCGGTCGTGAGCAGTGAACTGCAGGCGCTGGTGCAGCGCAGCGACAAAGCCATTGGCGAGATTTTCGTCACCCACCAGGAGATGCTTGCCGACCCCGCCCTGACCGACGATGTCGAACAGCGCCTGGCCCAAGGCGAGAGCGCCGCCGCCGCGTGGATGGCGGTGATCGAGGCCGCGGCCCGCCAGCAGGAGGCCTTGCACGATGCCTTGCTGGCCGAGCGCGCCGCCGACCTGCGTGACGTGGGCCGTCGCGTGCTGGCGCAGTTGTGCGGGGTGCAGGCGCAAGTGGAACCCGAGCAGCCCTACGTGCTGGTCATGACCGAAGTGGGCCCCTCCGATGTCGCCCGGTTGGACCCGAGCCGGGTGGCCGGTATCGTCACCGCCCAGGGCGGCGCGACCGCGCACAGCGCCATCGTCGCCCGGGCCCTGGGTATCCCCGCCGTGGTTGGCGCAGGGGCCGCGATACTGCTGCTGGAAAGCGGTACACCGCTGCTGCTCGATGGCCAGCGCGGTACGGTCAGCGTGGCGCCGCCGGCCGATGAACTGCAACGCGCGCTGGCCGAGCGCGACCAGCGCGAGCAGCGTTTGCAGGCTGCCTGGGCCAGCCGTTTCGAGCCCGCGGTTACCCGTGATGGGCATGCAGTCGAGGTGTTTGCCAACATCGGCGAAAGCACTGGCATCGCCAAGGTGGTGGACCAAGGTGCCGAGGGCGTGGGCCTGTTGCGCACCGAGCTGATTTTCATGGCGCACCCTCAAGCGCCGGACGTGGCCACCCAGGAGGCCGAGTACCGCCGTGTGCTCGATGGTCTGGACGGGCGGCCGCTGGTAGTGCGTACCCTGGATGTCGGCGGTGACAAACCGTTGCCGTATTGGCCGATTGCAGCCGAAGAAAACCCGTTCCTTGGCGTGCGCGGCGTGCGCTTGACCCTGCAGCGCCCGCACGTCATGGAAGACCAGTTGCGTGCGTTGCTGCGGGCCGCCGACCAGCGGCCGCTGCGTATCATGTTCCCCATGGTCGGCCAGGTGCACGAATGGCGTGAGGCGCGGGCCATGGTCGAGCGTTTGCGTGCCGAAATCCCGGTCGCCGACCTGCAACTGGGCATCATGGTCGAGGTCCCCTCGGCAGCCCTGCTGGCGCCACAGCTGGCCCGCGAAGTGGACTTTTTCAGCATCGGCACCAACGACCTGACGCAGTACACCCTGGCCATCGACCGTGGCCACCCAAGCCTCTCGGCCCAGGCCGACGGCCTGCACCCGGCGGTGCTCAGCCTGATCGACATGACGGTGCGTGCCGCCCATGCCCATGGCAAATGGGTAGGTGTGTGCGGTGAGCTGGCGGCCGACCCGCAAGCGGTCGCCGTGTTGCTGGGCCTGGACGTGGATGAGCTCAGCGTCGCCGCGCGCAGCATTGCCGAAGTCAAGGCCCTGGTCCGCCAGGCCGATCACCAAACGGCCCGCGCCCTGGCGCGCGAGGCCCTGCAACAGGACAGCGCGGCAGCGGTACGCGCGCTGGTGGAGCGTTACTGAATGGCCAAGATCCTCACCCTTACCCTGAACCCGGCGCTGGATCTCACTATCGGCCTGGGCACCTTGCGCCCAGGGCAAGTCAACCGCAGTCAGGCCCAGCACAGCCACGCCGCCGGCAAGGGGCTGAATGTCGCCCAGGTGCTGGCCGACCTGGGGCACAGCGTAACCGTGGGCGGCTTCCTCGGGGATGACAACCTGCAACCGTTCGAGGCGCTGATCGAAACCCGCGGCTTCGCCGACTGCTTTGTCCGCGTGGCGGGTGAAACCCGCAGCAACATAAAGCTGGTCGAAGCCGATGGCCGCGTGACCGACATCAACGGCCAAGGCCCGCTGGTGGACCAGGCGGCGCGCGATGCCTTGCTCAGCCGCCTGGCCCAGGTCGCGCCAGGCCACGATGCGGTGGTGGTGGCCGGCAGCCTGCCGCGTGGGGTCAGCGCCGAGTGGTTCCAACAATTGCTCGAACAGCTCAAGGCCCAAGGCCTCAAGGTGGCCCTGGACAGCAGCGGTGAAGCTTTGCGGGCCGGTTTGCAAAGCGCGCCGTGGCTGGTCAAGCCCAATACCGAAGAACTGGGCGAAGTGCTCGGCGAGGCAGTGGTTACCCAGGCCCAGCAAGGCGCCGCTGCCGAGCGCCTGTTGGCCAGCGGCATCGAACACGTGGTGGTATCGGCGGGTGAGCAGGGGGTCAGCTGGTACATGCGCGACCGCGTGCTGCACGCAGTCCCGCCCACGGTGCGGGTCGCCAGCACGGTGGGGGCAGGGGATTCCCTGGTCGCCGGCATGGTGCATGGCCTGCTGCAGGGCGAAGCGCCCGCGCAGACCTTGTCCCGGGCCACCGCCATCGCCGCCCAGGCCGTCACCCAGGTTGGCTTCGGCATCTGCGACCGTGAGCAACTGGCTCGGCTGCAGGCGGCCGTGCAACTGACAGAACAACAAGAGGGTTGCCGATGAACATTGCCATTGTCACCGCCTGCCCTAATGGCCAGGTGTCGAGTTTGCTGAGTGCCCGCTTGCTGTCTGCCGCAGCCCAGCGGCGCGGTTGGAGCACCAGTGTCGAGGTGCAGGATGCCGAACACCCCGAGCGGCAACTGAGCGCGACGCAAATCGCCGAGGCCGACTGGGTGCTGGTGGTCAGCACCGGCCCGGTTGACCTGTCCCGCTTCGTCGGCAAGCGCCTGTTCCAGAGCACGCCGTCGCAGGCCCTGGCCGACCGCGAAGGTTTCCTCGATGAGGCGGCGGCCAACGCCCGCTTGCTGACGGATGTGCCAGGCAAGCCGGCGCTGGAAGAGCGTTCTGCCGGCGTCAAGATTGTTGCCGTCACAGCCTGCCCGACCGGTGTGGCTCACACCTTCATGGCCGCGGAGGCTTTGCAGCAGGCAGCGCAACAAGTGGGCTACCAGCTCACCGTGGAAACCCAGGGCTCGGTCGGCGCACGCAACCCGTTGTCTGCCGAAGCCATCGCCCAGGCCGATGTGGTGCTGTTGGCCGCCGACATCGAGGTGCCCACCGCCCGCTTTGCCGGCAAACGTATTTACCGCTGTGGTACCGGAATCGCCCTCAAGCAGGCGCGGGCCACGCTGGACAAGGCCTTGGCCGAAGGCAAGGTGGAAAACAGCGCCGATGCCGCGGCGGCCGCGCCCGCCAAGGGTGAAAAGACCGAGGTGTACAAGCACCTGCTGACTGGCGTGTCGTTCATGCTGCCGATGGTGGTGGCGGGCGGCCTGCTGATCGCGCTGTCATTCGTGTTCGGCATCGAAGCCTACAAGGAGCCCGGCACCTTGCCGGCGGCGCTGATGCAGATTGGTGGCGAAGCGGCCTTCAAACTGATGGTGCCACTGCTGGCGGGCTATATTGCCTGGTCTATCGCCGACCGCCCCGGGTTGGCGCCGGGCATGATCGGTGGCCTGCTGGCGAGCACCCTGGGTGCCGGCTTCATTGGCGGCATCGTGGCCGGTTTCCTGGCGGGCTACAGCGCCAAGGCCATCGCCCGCTGGGCTCGTTTGCCCAGCAGCCTGGAGGCGCTCAAGCCGATCCTGATCATCCCGTTGCTGGCGAGCCTGTTCACCGGCCTGGTGATGATCTACGTGGTCGGCCAGCCGGTTGCAGCCATGCTGGAAGGCCTTACCCGCTTCCTGGACAGCATGGGCACCACCAACGCCATTCTGCTGGGGCTTTTGCTGGGCGGCATGATGTGTGTCGACCTTGGCGGGCCGATCAACAAGGCCGCCTATGCGTTCTCGGTGGGGCTGCTGGCCTCGTCGAGCTACGCCCCCATGGCCGCGACCATGGCGGCGGGCATGGTGCCGCCGATCGGCCTGGGTATCGCCACCTTCATTGCCCGGCGCAAGTTCGCGCAAAGCGAGCGCGAGGCCGGTAAGGCGGCCCTGGCGTTGGGGCTGTGCTTCATCTCGGAAGGGGCGATCCCGTTTGCTGCCAAAGACCCGCTGCGGGTTATTCCGGCCAGTGTCGCCGGTGGTGCGTTGACCGGGGCATTGTCGATGTACTTCGGCTGCAAGCTGATGGCCCCGCATGGCGGCTTGTTCGTGCTGCTGATCCCTAATGCGATCAACCACGCGCTGCTGTACCTGTTGGCGATCGTCGCGGGCAGTTTGCTCACGGCGGTGGTCTATGCCGTGATCAAGAAGAGTGAGCGGGTAGAGCTGGCTGTGGCGCCCGTTAAAGGCTAGCGGTTTGTATAGGCAGTACTGGCCTCTTCGCGGGTAAGCCCGCTCCTACAGGAATTTCGCAGGCTTGCAGAGTGCGCGGGCCACCTGAGGGAGCGGGTTCACCCGTGCTTCTGCCGCAATGGCTTTAGCAGATCACCCAGGCCGTTATGGTCGATCTCATGCATCAACGCCAGCAACCCCCCCAGTTCCCCCGTAGGGAAACCCTTGCGTGCGAACCAGGCCAGGTAGTCTCCCGGCAAGTCGGCAATGCATCGCCCCTGGTATTTGCCGAAGGGCATCGTGCGGGTCACCAACAGTTCCAGGGTTTCGGGTTTCATCAGAAGAGACCGGGTTGTGACGAAGCGCCGACCATACTGCAATCTGCACGAGCGCCCAAGCGGTAATCATGCAGAACACCGGTATCCGGCTTTTCTGGTTGTTATCTAAGCTGTTGATATTAAAGAATATTCAAGATCATTCCAGGTTGGCACGAACACTGCTCCTATCCAGATGACTATCACCTGCCAAGGAGCTTTACCATGAGCAACCCGAACAAAGACGTGATCGATGTACTGAACGACCTGATCGAGTACAGCAAGGACGGCGAGAAAGGTTTTCGTGAGTCGGCCGATGATGTCAAGAACCCGGAGCTGAAATCGTTCTTCGCCCAGCGCGCCGGCGAATGCGCCAATGCGGCCGGTGAACTGCAAAGCGAAGTGCGCCGCCTGGGTGGCGACCCGGAAACCTCTACCAGCTTCAGTGGCGACCTGCATCGCGGCTGGGTCAACCTTAAGTCGATGGTCACCGGCAAGGATGAAGAAGCAGTGCTCAACGAAGTGGAGCGCGGCGAGGACCATGCCCTGAAGGCTTATAAGGAAGCCCGTGAGAAGCTGGTTAAACTGGGCCGCACTGCCTCAGACACTACCTATGCCCTGGTGGAGAAGCAGCTGCAAGGCGTGCAGCGTAATCACGACCAGGTGAAAGCCCTGCGCAACGCTGCTCGCGCCCGCTCTTAAGCCTCTGGGCCCTCTACCCGGTTACGGCCTTTGGCCTTGGCCCGGTAGAGGGCCTCGTCCGCGGCACCCAGCAACCTGGCCAGGTCGTACTGGGTGCCGGACAGACCGATGCCGATGCTGACCGTGACCCCACGGGCATCATCGGCAAACGGTACAAGCTCTTCTACACTCCGGCGGATGCGCTCAGCCATTACTTGAGCACCTGCCAGGTCGGTCTCCGGCAGTACTACCTGAAACTCCTCCCCGCCGTAGCGCGCAGCCAGATCTGCAGGGCGTCTCAAGCATGCCTCGATGGCCTTGGCCACCTCGCGCAGGGCATGGTCGCCACCGGCATGACCATGGCGCTGGTTGAATGCCTTGAAATGGTCGACATCCACCATCAGCAACGCCAACGGCATGTGATTGCGCTGCGCCCGCGCCCACTCCTGCCGCAATACCTGATCCAGCCGCCGGCGGTTTGCCAGGCCGGTGAGGCTGTCGGTTGCTGCCAGTGTCGCCAAGCCCTGTTCGGCTTCGTGGCGGCGGCGCAATTCCCGGCCCAGCAGCAAGGTGAGCCAGAGGATGCCGATGCACAATACACCCGTGGCGACACTGACCACCGCGGCGGTACGGCGCCACGACTGGAACACCTCGTCAGCTGAATGCTGCACCAGCACGATCAGCGGTAACTGCGCTACCCGGGCGAAGGTGAACATGCGTGGCTGGCCGTTACTGGTCGCGGGGGCGGTGAAACTCCCGTGCTGCTCGCGGAGAATGCGTTTGAAATTCGGCCGAGTCGCAAAATTGGTACCGATCTCAAGCGTTTCCGGGCGCGAGGTTTGCCGGGCGAGCAATTGCCCATCCGTGTTCAGCAGGCTGATGCTGCTGTCGTCGCCGATGTCCAGGCGCCGGAACAGGTCGTTGAAGTACGACAGGCGCAGCGCCCCCGCGGCGACCCCGGCAAACTCGCCTTGCGGCCCGGAAATACGCCGGCTGAAGCTGATGCACCAGTCCAGGTCACCCAGTTTGGCCTTGAATGGCGGACCCACCAGCAGCCCCAGGTGAGCATTGTGCTGGTGCGCCCTGAAGACCCCGGTATCGCCAAAGTTGGCCTGGCGCGGCACGCTGCTGGTGGAGTCACCGACCACGTTGCCTTGCTTGTCCAGCCAAAGCACGTCACCGCGCTGGCGGTCGACGAACGCCTCGTTGAACAGCAGACGCTGGCGCAACGGGCCGGGAATTTCCGGAAGCTCCTTGCGCCCAACGGCCCAGATCAACCCTTTGAGCGATTGGTCGTACAGCTCGGCATTGCGCAGGATGTCGCTTTCGATCAGTTGCACGATGTTGTTGGCTGAACGCACGGCCGACTGCTCGACGCTGTCCCGCTCGCGGGCCAGCAGGTAGCTGACGATCGCCACGATAGCGAGCACGGCAAGGCAACTGCCCAAATTGAGGGTCAGCTCGGGGTGCGACCTGTAAAATGCTCGAGGCGGGGATTGGGTGGGCATGGTCGCTACTGCAGGGGCAGGGCTATTCGCGGCGGCGGTATTCTAGGGAAGCAAGGATTGTCGGACAAGATTTGTCCGACGGAATCACGCTGTACTGCATGTTGGATTTACGCTGAACCCTGTGGGAGCGGGCGTGCCCGCGGAGCAAGTGTTGCGGTGTATGGCACCGGCTTCACCGGTGTTCGCGGGCATGCCCGCTCCCACAGGCGTTCAGGTGTGCTGCCTGCAAACGAGGGTCAGAACACGTTCACGGGGTAATCGACGATCACCCGCAGTTCATCGTTGTCGCTGTTGCTGTCGATCGAGGCATAGCCCTGGCTGCCACGGTGGGTGGCATAGCGCACCAGCACCGACAGGTCCTTCAGGTCACCCTCCTGGAACACGTACTTCAAGTCCAGGTCGCGTTCCCAATGCATGGCGTTCTTGCCATCGGCACGGTAGTAGTCGTAATGGGTGGTGTCCTGGGTGGCCTTGGTCAGGTCCGCTTCGCCGCGCGAATAGGACAGCGAGCTGGTCAGGCCTGGTACGCCGACACCTGCGAAGTCATAGTTGTACTGCAGCTTCCACGACCGCTCGTTGGGGGCGTTGAAGTCCGAGTACATGCGCGAGTTGTCCAGGTACACGCTGTCGCCCAGGTTGATGTAGTCGAACGGGGTGTTGCCATTGACCCGCTGGTAGGCGGCGGTGACGCTGTGGTACCCGGCGTTGACGGTGAAGTGCACGCTGTAGGTGTTGTTGTCGATCTTGCCCAGCAGGGCCTGGCCGGTGTCCTGGGTGTGATAGAAGTGCACCCCGGGGTTCAGGCTGACCAGATCGCTGACCACGTAGGTGTAGTCGAAATCAGCGTAGTACTGGTTCCAGATGTCCTTCAGTTCGGCGGCGTACAGGTTGGCGGTGATGTTCGGCGTACCGCTCCAGGAGGCACCAGCCCAGTTCAGGTGCTTGCTCTTGTCGTGTTCGTCGAGCGAGCCGTAGTAGGTGTCGATGCGGCGGTGGCCACTCTGGTTGTACGGGTGGGTGAAGCTCACCTGGCCGCCTTCGAGCAGCAAACCGTCGACGCTGGTGTTGGTCAGGCTCACACCGCGGAAGGTTTGCGGCAGCATGCGGGTTTCGCCGCCGGCAATCACCGGGTTGGTGAGGAACAGGTCACCGGCCTTCAGTTCGGTGTCGAAGGCTTTGAGCTTGACTGCAGCGCCAGCGGTGGAAAACGAATGCGGCGCAGCACCCAGTTCGCCGTCGTCCTTGATGTGCGCTGGCAGGATGCTGGTGCCGGCATGGCCGCCGCCACCGTCGAGCTTCAGGCCCAGCATGGCATGGGCGTCCAGGCCAAAACCGACCGTGCCTGGGGTGTAGCCCGACTCGAACCGCGCTACTGCGCCCTGGCCCCACTCGCGGGTATCGCGCACGCCGGCGTTGTGGTTGTCGCGGTTGAAGTAGGCATTGCGCAAATGCAGATTGAAGGACGACCCTTCGATGAAGCCATCAGCCTTGTCTTCATCTGCCTGGGCGGCGCAAGGGATCGTTGCAGTCAATGCAATGAAAAACGGGGTGAAACGAAACGCGGAAGGCACCGGTAGAAGCTCCTTTGGTCTGACGGTGGGGCAGTTTTTATTTTGAATGTGCGTCTTTCTTATGGGTAAACGTTACAGCCGGGCTGAGAGTTACGGGCACATAAAAAAAGCCGCTGATGAGCAGCGGCTTTAAAAGGCTAACATATCGGCACAGGCTGTGCCCATGGCGTAGCCAAGGGAAAGTGGAAGCAACAACAGCGCCTGATCAGCTGTCGGCTTTGGCATCGACAGAGGCCTTGGAAGCTGTCTGTTCAGCATCTTTCATCACGTCGGCCTTATGTACGGCAACGCTTTCGCGGGCCTCTTGGTGCACGGCGGCGAGTTCGCTGTTACGGTTGACGAACGCCGGCGATTCTTCGGCCATGGCCAGGGGCGACAACAACAGGGACGACAGGACGAAAACGCTGGCAATACCCATACTGTTGGACATTTGAAACTACCTTCTTGCTGTGCAAGTGCTAATGAGGACGGGCTAAAGTTAGTCCTTTCATTGCACTTGATACAGAGCGAAGTGCGATAAGCACTGTTGCGCAAAAGGTAACGATATACGCAAAAAGCAATAGGGCTTTCGTTTGCAAGCCGCAGGCTAGACGCGGCCTTTGCAGCCCCGGCAATTGCCGCCCTGTCACTGAACCAGGGGCTGCTTCGCACCCCATCGCGACACAAGGCCGCTCCTACAGGTCGGGAGCTGGATACCGAATGTATTCGCCCCGGCTTCACTGCGCACGAACACGTCCCCGCCATGCATCAGCGCAATTGCCTTGACGATGGCCAGGCCCAAGCCATGGTTCCCGCCCCCGCTGTTGCTGCGCGCCGCATCCACCCGGTAGAAACGCTCGAACAGCAGCGGCAGGTGCTCGTCGGCAATCGCAGGCCCCGGGTTGCTCACGGCAATGCTGACCTGCTGCGGCCCGGGGACGATCCTTACCTGGATCACCTGGTGCGGCGCCGTATGCTGCACGGCATTGTTCAGCAGGTTGATCAACGCCCGGCGCAATTGGGCTTTTTCGATGGGAACCTGGGCATCGCCACTGACGCTGACGCTGACTTGCGCGTCTTCGAGAATGTAGGAGCGGCCTTGTGTCGCGATGGGCTGCATGGCAGCCCCGGCAATTGCCGCCCTGTCACTGAACCAGGGGCTGCTTCGCACCCCATCGCGACACAAGGCCGCTCCTACAGGTCGGGAGCTGGATACCGAATGTATTCGCCCCGGCTTCACTGCGCACGAACACGTCCCCGCCATGCATCAGCGCAATTGCCTTGACGATGGCCAGGCCCAAGCCATGGTTCCCGCCCCCGCTGTTGCTGCGCGCCGCATCCACCCGGTAGAAACGCTCGAACAGCAGCGGCAGGTGCTCGTCGGCAATCGCAGGCCCCGGGTTGCTCACGGCAATGCTGACCTGCTGCGGCCCGGGGACGATCCTTACCTGGATCACCTGGTGCGGCGCCGTATGCTGCACGGCATTGTTCAGCAGGTTGATCAACGCCCGGCGCAATTGGGCTTTTTCGATGGGAACCTGGGCATCGCCACTGACGCTGACGCTGACTTGCGCGTCTTCGAGAATGTAGGAGCGGCCTTGTGTCGCGATGGGCTGCATGGCAGCCCCGGCAATTGCCGCCCTGTCACTGAACCAGGGGCTGCTTCGCACCCCATCGCGACACAAGGCCGCTCCTACAGGTCGGGAGCTGGATACCGAATGTATTCGCCCCGGCTTCACTGCGCACGAACACGTCCCCGCCATGCATCAGCGCAATTGCCTTGACGATGGCCAGGCCCAAGCCATGGTTCCCGCCCCCGCTGTTGCTGCGCGCCGCATCCACCCGGTAGAAACGCTCGAACAGCAGCGGCAGGTGCTCGTCGGCAATCGCAGGCCCCGGGTTGCTCACGGCAATGCTGACCTGCTGCGGCCCGGGGACGATCCTTACCTGGATCACCTGGTGCGGCGCCGTATGCTGCACGGCATTGTTCAGCAGGTTGATCAACGCCCGGCGCAATTGGGCTTTTTCGATGGGAACCTGGGCATCGCCACTGACGCTGACGCTGACTTGCGCGTCTTCGAGAATGTAGTCAAGGTAGTCGAGTGTGGTCGCCACCTCTTCGGCCAGCGATGCCTGGGTCAGGGCAGTGGCTTTGCTGCCCTGGTCGGCACTGGCCAGGAACAGCATATCGTTGATGATGCTGCGCAGGCGCTCCAGCTCTTCCAGGTTCGATTGCAGCACTTCGAAGTAGTGCTCGGCGCTGCGCCCGCGGGTCAGCGCCACCTGGGTCTGGCCGATCAGGTTGGTCAGCGGCGAACGCAGCTCGTGGGCAACGTCGGCATTGAACGCCTCCAGCCGTGAGTAGGCCTGGCTGACCCGGTCGAGCGCGGCGTTGAAGGCACTGGCGAACTGCGCCAGCTCAGGGGCCAGGGCCTGGGTTTGCAGGCGCCCGTCCAGGCGTGGCGGGGCCAGTGCCTGGGCCTCCCTGGAAAGCGCCAGCAAAGGGCGCAAGCCGATGCGCGCGACCCAGTAGCCCAACACCGAGGCCAGCAGCACGCCAAGTACCGCCAGCCCGATGATCGCCAGCAGCAGGCTGTGCTGGGCCTGCCAGAAGGTTTCGGTGTCGATGCCGATCATGAACCGCAGTGGCGGGCGCTGGCCTAGCGCCGGCAGCTCGCTGACCAGCACTTTGTACGGGTAGGGGTGGTCCGGCAGGCGCAGGTCGCGCATGCCCTGCGCGCCCTCGGCGAACTGGCGCACCCGCGCGCTGGGCTGGCCATATTCATAGCCGGGGTCGCTACCGACCACCCAGAAACGGATGCGCTTGTCTTCCTCGCTCAGCAGGTTCAGCTTGTTGATGATCTTGGCCCAGTGCTCGGGCGTGCCGTAGCGGTTGAGTGTGGATTCGAGCACGCTGAAGCGCGCCTCCAGCTCGGCTTGCGGCAACAGGTCGAGGCTGCGGTCGACCTGGCGATACAAGGCCGAGCCGATCAGCAGGAACACGGCCAACGCCACCAGGATGAACAACGCCGACAAACGCAGCGCAATGGAGTTACCCCGCACGGTTTTCCAGGACATAACCCATGCCTCGAATGGTGTGCAGCAGTTTCTGGTCGAACGGCCCGTCGAGCTTGGCCCGCAGGCGTTTGATCGCGACCTCGACCACGTTGGCGTCGCTGTCGAAATTGATGTCCCAGACCAGTTCGGCAATTGCCGTCTTCGACAGGATTTCCCCCTGCCGGCGGGCCAGCACGCTGAGCAGCGAGAACTCTTTGGCGGTCAGGTCCAGGCGCTGGCCGGCCCGCGTGGCCTTGCGTGCCATCAGGTCGATCCACAGGTCGGCCACCTGAACCTGCAGGGGCTCATGGCTGCTACTGCGGCGGGTCAGTGCCTGTAGCCGGGCCACCAGTTCCAGAAACGAAAATGGCTTGCCCAGGTAGTCATCGGCGCCTTCGCGCAGGCCACGGACACGGTCTTCGACCCGCTCACGGGCGGTCAGCATGATCACCGGGGTCTGCTTGCGCGCACGCAGGGCGCGGAGCACGCCGTAGCCGTCCAGCCCGGGCAGCATCACATCCAGCACAATGACGGCATAGTCGCCCTCCAGTGCCAGGTGCAGGCCATCGATGCCATCGCGCGCCAGGTCCACACTGAAGCCTTGCTCGGTGAGGCCGCGATGCAGGTAGTCGGCGGTTTTTTCTTCGTCTTCGATGATCAGCACACGCATGGTCTTGTCCTAACTGGCACTTGGCGCTGCCGCGCGGGCAGCCTGACGGCGATGGAACAGGCGCTCCAGGGCCAAGTATATGACCGGGGTGGTGAACAGCGTCAGCGCCTGGCTCACCAGCAGGCCGCCGACCACGGCAATGCCCAGTGGCTGGCGCAATTCGGCGCCGGTGCCAAAGCCGAACATCAGCGGGACCGCGCCGAGCAGCGCGGCCAGGGTGGTCATGATGATCGGCCGGAACCGCGTCAAACAGGCCTGATGAATCGCCTGCTCCGGTGAAAGGCCCTGCTGGCGCTGGGCTTGCAGGGCAAAGTCGATCAGCAGGATGCCGTTTTTCTTGACGATGCCGATCAGCAGCACGATGCCGATCAGCCCCATGATGCTGAAGTCCTGGCCCATGGCCCACAGCAGGATCAACGCGCCAAGGCCCGCCGAGGGCAGGGTGGAGATGATCGTCAGTGGGTGGACAAAACTTTCGTACAACACGCCGAGAATGATGTACACCGCCACCAGTGCCGCCAGGATCAGCCAAGGCTGGCTCGCCAGCGAGCTTTGGAAGGCCTGCGCCGCGCCCTGGAAGTTGCCGCTGATCGAATCGGGCATGCCCAGCTCGCGCTGGGTGCGTTCAAGGATGCTCACCGCATCGCCAAGGGCCACGCCCGGGGCCAGGTTGAACGACAGGTTGGCGGCCGGGAACAGGCCGTCGTGGCTGATCGACAGCGGCCCGGTGCTGGGCGGCGCCACATGGGCCACGGCCGCCAGGGGCACCATTTCATTGCTCAGGGGCGAACGCAGGTAGAAGTAGTTGAGGCTCTCGGCTTTACCACGCTGGCGCGCATCCAGTTCCAGAATGACCTTGTACTGGTTGGTGTCGGTCTGGAACTCGCTGATCTGGCGCTGGCCGAAGGCGTCGTACAGTGCCTGGTCGACGTCTGTAGTGGTCAGGCCGAAACGGGCGGCGGCCTGGCGGTCGATGTCGATGCGCGTGACGCTGGCCCCCAGTTGCAGGTCATTGGACAGGTCGCGCAGCGCCGGGTTGTTGCGCAGCCGCTCGGTCAGGCGCTGGGTCCAGAGGTTGAGCGCCTCGGCGTCGTTGCTCTTGAGCACGTACTGGTACTGGGTGCGTGAAGGGCCGGAGCTGAGGTTGATGTCCTGGCCGGCGCGCATGTACAGCACGATCCCCGGCACCTGGGCCAGCTTGGGGCGCAGGCGGTCGATCAGTTCGCTGGCCGAGACATCCCGCTCGCCACGGGGCTTGAGGGCAATCCAGAAACGGCCGTTGGCGATGGTCTGGTTGCTGCCGGTAACGCCCACCGAATGCGAGAACGCGCGCACCGCCGGGTCGGCACCGATGATTTTCGCCAGCGCCTGATGTTTCTCGATCATCGACGGGTACGACACATCCGCGGCCGCCTCGCTGGTGCCAAGGATGAAGCCGGTGTCCTGCAGCGGGAAAAAGCCCTTGGGGATGGCCACGTAGCCCACGATCGCCAGCGCCAGGGTCACTGCGAACACGCCCAGCGTCACGCGCTGGTGGGCGAGGGCACGGTCCAGGCCCCGCTCGTACCAGTTGACCAGGCGTTCGCCGAAACCGCCCTGGTGCCCGTCAGGTGGGCGGTGCATGAACAGCGCACACAAGGTCGGCGCCAGGGTCAGCGACACCACCACTGAAATCAGGATGGTGGATGTGGCGGTCAGGGCGAATTCCTTGAACAGCCGGCCAACCACCCCGCCCATGAACAGCAGTGGGATGAACGCTGCGATCAGCGACAGGCTGATCGAGACCACGGTGAAGCCGATTTCCCCTGCACCCTTGAGCGCTGCGGTACGGCTGTCGTCGCCGGCTTCCAGGTGGCGGTGGATGTTCTCCACCACCACGATGGCATCGTCCACCACGAAACCCACGGAAATGACGATGGCCACCAAGGTCAGGTTGTTCAGGCTGAAGCCCAGCACGTACATCAGTGCGCAACTGGCGATCAGCGATACCCCGAGTACGCTGGATACCACCAGCGTCGCCGACCACTGGCGCAGGAACAGCGCCATCACCCCGATGACCAGCGCCACGGCGATCATCAAGGTCAGTTCCACCTCATGCAGCGAGGCGCGGATGGTTTGCGTGCGGTCCTGCAGCACCGACACCTCGACCGAGGCCGGCAGCATTTCCTGCAGCTTGGGCAGCGCGGCCATGACCCGGTCCACGGTGTCGACGATATTGGCGCCGGGCTGGCGGAAGATCACCAGGTTCAGCCCCGGCTGGTCGCCGGACCAGGCCTTGACGTAGGCGTTTTCCGCGCCGCTGACGACCGTGGCCACGTCGCGCAGGTACACCGGGCTACCGTTGCGGTACGAGACGATCAGTTGCGCGTAGTCCTCGGGGTGGAACAGCTGGTCGTTGGCGGCCAGGGTCGACACGCTGTGTTCGCCGTACAGGGCGCCCTTGGCCAGGTTCAGGCTGGTTTGCGCAATGGCCTGGCGCAGGTCGGCCAGGGTCAGGCCGATGGCGGCGAGTTTTTCCGGCTGCGCCTGCACGCGGATCGCCGGGCGCAGTTGCCCGGTGATGTTGATCAAGCCGACCCCTTCGATCTGGCTCAACTGCCGAGCCAGCAAGGTTTCGGCGTAGTCGCTGAGGTCGTTGCCGGGCATCTGGCTGGAGCTGACTGTCATCACCAGCACCGGGCTGTCGGCCGGGTTTACCTTGCGCCAGGTGGGCGGGTTGGGCAGGTCTTGCGGCAGGCGCGCAGTAGCGGTGTTGATCGCCGCCTGCACTTCCTGCGCGGCCGTGTCGATGTTCTTGTCGAGGGTGAACTGCAGCACCAGGGTGGTCGAGCCCAGCGCGCTGCTGCTGGTCATCTGGGTCATGCCGGGGATGGCACTGAATTGCACCTCCAGCGGGGTTGCCACCGACGAGGCCATGGTTTCCGGGCTGGCGCCGGGCAGTTGCGCGGTCACCTGAATGGTGGGGAAATCGGCCTCGGGCAAGGGGGCCACCGGCAGCCGTGGGAAGGCGATGGCGCCCAACAGCACCAGGGCGAAGGTCAGCAACAAGGTGGCGATGGGGTGGTCGATGCACCAGGCCGAAACACCGTTGCGCGTGTTCATGGCTGGCTCCGCTGGTCTGCCATGGCCGGCGCTGTAGGCGCATCGGGGCTGACCTCTACCCGTGAACCGGGCTTGAGCCGCGACTGGCCATCGAGCACCAGGCGCTCACCCGGCTCGACCCCGGCAATAACGTTCAGCTCGCTGTCCTGGTACAGCACCTTGACCGGCACGCTGGTGACCTTATCGCCGTCCAGGCGGTAGACGAAGTGCCCGTCCACCCCACGTTGCAACACCGGCGGCGGGACCACCAGGGCGTTTTCCTGCAGGGCGGTGCGCAGGCGGACGGTGACCAGTTGCCCCGGCCACAGGCGGCCGTCCTTGTTGTCGAATTCGGCTTTGACCCGCACGGTGCCGGTGGTGGCGGAAACCTGGTTGTCGATCAGCGCCAGGTGGCCTTCGCCAAGCAGGCTGCGTTCGCCGTCAGCGTCCATGTACGCCTGCACCAGCGCAGGTGCCGGTGCCGTGAGCAGGCGTTGCAGGGTTGGCAGCATTTGCTGGGGCAGGGCGAACTCGACGGCGATCGGGTCGATCTGCGTCACGCTGAACAAGCCTTGCGTGTCGCTGGTGCGTACCAGGTTGCCCGGGTCGACGTTGCGAATGCCCACCCGGCCAGTCACCGGCGAGCGGATTCGGGTATACGACAGCTGCACCTGGGCGTTGGCGATGGCTGCCTGGTTGCCTTTGACGGTGGCCTGCAACTGGTTGACCAGTGCCTGTTGCTGGTCGAGCTGTTGCCTGGACACGCCGTTATCGCGGCTGAGCAGGCGGTAGCGCCGCAAGTCCACTGCCGCCACCTGGATCTGCGCCTGGCTTTGGCCGAGCAGGGCGCGCGCCTGGTCGAGCTGGGCCTGTATGGCGCGGTCGTCGAGGGTGGCGAGCAAGTCGCCCTGCTTGACCCACTGGCCTTCCTTGACCAGAACCTGGGTCAGTACCCCCTCGACCTGCGGGCGCACCTCGACGCTGTGCAGCGACAGCACCGAACCGATGGCGCTGGCGTAGCGGGGTACGTCCCGTTGGACGACGGTTACCACCCGCACCGGGATGGCCGTTTGCGAGCGGGCGGCGGGGGCAGGCTGGCGCTGGGTGTACCAAGTTCCCGCTGCTACCAGGATGAGCAGTACCAAGGCGGCAAGCAAGGCAGAGCGGAACGGACGTCGCATTGGTGCGGGCACCTTGGCCAATGGGGAGGGTGGTCAGTCATTCCATCTTATAGCCGCCGAACCGGGTCGGCAGCGTGACCGCTGGCTGACAACCGTGTCAGTTTCAGATAACCGGCTGCACGGTCTGCTCCCTCGCGGGTGAACCCGCCCCCACCACCTGCAGGGCTAGAAACCGATAAAGGCGTAATACACCGGGGGCTCGTTGGTGGTGTGCAAACCCTGCCCCTGCAAGCCCGCCGCCAGCGTCTCATCCTCCACATGCAAGGTCCACTGTGTACCGTCATCATCCGGCACCTGCGCCAGCGCCCCGGCAAACGCGCCCATGTCCGGCAGGTAGGCGGTAAACCCGTTGCCCTTGAGCGCACTGGTGGTCATGTCCAGTGCCTGGCACACCGCCACCTTGGCGCCAATGTCGTCACGGTCGGCCTGGCGCGAAGCCTGCACCAATGCCTCTAGCCCGGCATCCACCAGTTGCGTGCCGTGAAGCAGCGCAGGCCCCTGCTGCCAGGCTTCTGGCGGGCAGTCCTTGGCCTCTGGGCGCAGGGGGAGGTGCGGGTTGATTTCCACCGGGTAGATGCGGCAAACCAACGGCCGTTGCTCATAGATGCTGCAGCGGTCGTTGTCGTCCAGGTTGCGGCAGCGGCCGGGGTTGAACGCGGCAAAGGTCACCGACACCCGCGCCTGGCCATTGCCGCAGGCTACCGGGTACGACCGGCGCAGCACATGCTCACGTTGCTCCACCGGCATGCCCGGGCCATCGGTGACGAAGGCTTCGATCAGCACAACCACCTGACCGCCGTCATGTGCCCAGCGGCCTGCCTCGGCCAGGGTCAGGGGGACATGGTGGCCGCTGCAGCACTTGCCGCATCCGGTGCAGCCAAAACGCAAGGTGGCGGTCACTTGGCTTGCGGGCTCCATTCGCTGACGAAGGCACGCTGCTGTTGGCGGTCGTACAGGCACAGCTCGGTGCCAGTGCGCTGCTGCATGTGCTTCTGCGGGTAGACACCTTCGACCAGCAAGGCACTCATGCCTACCTGGTCATCGAATTCGGCGGGCTTGCCGCGGGCGTGGGCGTCCTTGAACTGGCTGGCCGCCAGGCAGGCTTTGAGCATCTGCTGGCGCTGCGTGTTCCAGGCCTGGCTGCTGGAAGCCTGGGCGATACCGCTGAAAAGGGCGCAGCCGATCAGGATGGAGCTGAGATACTTCATGGCGGGTTCCGGCAAATTTTTTGCGAGGGCCCGAATTATGCCCGACTTGCCCCCGGCAGCAAGCCGGGGAGTTTGTCGCTGAATATATCAGTGCTCGGCGAACACCACGGCACGTGCTGCCACCACCAGACAATCGGTCAGCTCCGGCGAGGAAAACTTGGTGAGGATGGCATTCGCCCCGGCCTGGGTTGCCTTCTCGCTGCTCATGGCGCTGTCCAGCGAGGTGTGCAGCAGCACGTACAGGTGCTGGAAGTCGGGGGTTTCACGCAGGGTTCGGGTGAAGGCGTAGCCATCCATCTCGCTCATTTCGATATCGGAGACGACCACGTTGATCTCCTGTGCAGTGCCTTGCAGTTCCAGCAGCACATTGATCGCGTCCTTGGCGCTGCGCGCGGTGTGGCACTCGATGCCCAGGTTGCGCAGGGTGTGCACCGACTGCTGCAGGGCCACCTGGCTGTCGTCCACCACCAGGATATTGGTGGCGGCCAGCAGGCTGGCGTCTTCTGCGCTTACTGAGCCGCGCGCTGGCTCTGGCGCAGGCGGGGCAATGCCGTGGATGACCTTCTCGATATCCAGCACCTGCACCAAGGAGTTGTCGACGCGGGTAACACCGGTGATGAACGAGCGGTTGCCCGAGGCATAGGGCGGCGGTTTGATGTCGGTGCTCAGGCAATGCACGATGCGGCTTACGGCCTGCACGTGCAGGCCCTGGCGCGAACGGCTGATCTCGGTGACGATCAGGCAACCGCCTTGCGGGTCCTCCAGCGGCTGCTCGCCGATGGCACGGGACAGGTCGATGACCGACAACGAATGGCCACGCAAGGTGGCTACGCCTTTCACGTGGGGGTGCGACTCGGGCAGCTTGGTCAGCGGCGGGCAGGGGATGATCTCGCTGACCTTGAGCAGGTTGATTGCCATCAGCTTGCCGCTGCGCAGGGTGAACAGCAGCAGCGACAAGGAGTCCGCGCGGGCTTTTTGCGTGGCCATGGTGACCTTCGGTGGGAAACAGGGGGGATAACCGGTTATCGGCCAGGTCAGGCTGGGCTTTAGGGCGCAATCCGCCGCAGATCAAGAAGGCTGAGCAACCCTGTAGGAGCGGCCTCGTGTCGCGAAAGGGCTGCAAAGCAGCCCCGGGGTTTCAGCACAGATGCACAAACTGCAGGGGCTGCTTTGCAGCCCTCTCGCGACACGAGGCCGCTCCTACAAGGGCCAGCGCTTGGCAGCAGTGTGGATCAGCGCTCGCGCAGGGCCTCCTTGGCCCGGTTCAGCGGTTTGATCAGGTAATCGAGTATGGTTTTTTCGCCAGTGCGGATATCCACTGTGGCAATCATCCCCGGGACAATCGCGAAGTGCTTGCCGGCCTTGTTCTTCAGGCTGTCCTGCTCGGTACGGATGAACACGCGGTAGTAGTAGATTTCCGGTTTCACCTCGTCTTGCAAGGTATCCGGCGAAATACCCACCACCTTGCCATCCAGCCCGCCATACACCGAATAGTCATAGGCACTGATCTTGACCTTGGCCGCCTGGTCCGGGTGGATGAAGGCAATGTCGCGCGGGGCGATGCGGGTTTCGATCAGCAGGCGCTCGTCCATCGGCACGATTTTCATCACCTGGCCACCGGGCTGTACCACGCCGCCCAGGGTGTTCACCTCGATGTCCTTGACGATGCCGCGCACCGGCGAACGCAGGGTCTGGCGGGTGAGCGAGTCGCTGCGCCCGCGGATTACCTCTGACAGGCTGTCGGCCTCGGCGCTGGCCTTGGCCAGCTCCTCCCGGGCGCGCACCAGGTAGTCGGACCGGGCCTCGTTGGCTTTGAGTTCAAGCTCCGAACGCTGGCGGTTCAGGCGGATGACCTCGACCCGGCTGGAGGCGCCCATTTTCGCCAGGTTTTCGGTGATCTTCAGCTCACTGCGCACCAGCCGCAGCGAATCCTCGATGCCGGCCAGGGTCTGCTCCAGGCCACGGCGGCGGGTCTGGTACAGCGCCGTTTCCGCTTCGATCAGTTCGGGCGAGTCGCGCAGGCTGGCCGGGAAGGCCAGCGGTTTGCCGGTCACCTCGGCCTGCAGCCGGGCCTGGCTGGCCTTGGCGGCGCGGTACTTGGCCTCGCTTTCGCCCACGCTGGAGGCGGTCTTGGTCGGGTCCAACTGGGCCAGTACCTGGCCGCGCTCGACCAGGTCGCCTTCGGCCACGTTCATCTGCGCGACGATCCCCCCTTCGAACGACTGGATCACCTGCTCCCGGGAGCTGGGGATGACCTTGCCGGTACCGGTGGAAACCTCGGTCACCTCGAACCAGGCGGCCCAGGCCAGGAACGCGGCCAGCATCAGTGCGCTGAGGGTGATGAGGCGCCCGGCGCGGAATACGGCCCGGTCGTCCTGCCCGTCCAGGTAGGACGCCGGGAGTTCGTGGTTGCTCATGCCTGCGCTCCTTGCAGTTTGGCCAATGCGGCATCGCGGGTGTCATCGATGACGATGCGCCCACCGTCGAGCACCACAATGCGCTCCACCCGTTGCAGCACGCTCAGGCGGTGGGTAGCGATCACCAGCGTGCGGCCCTGGCAGAAGCGCTCCAGGTTATCCAGCAGTTTGCGCTCGGTCATGTCGTCCAGCGATGCCGTAGGTTCATCCAGCAGCAGCACCTGTGGCTGGCGCACCAACAGGCGCGACAGCACCAGTGCCTGGCGCTGGCCGCCAGACAGGCCCAGGCCGCCTTCGAGGATCAGGTGGTCCATACCCTTGGGCAGGCGGCGGACAAAGTCCAGCGCCCCGGTGGCAGCCAGCGCGGCCACCAGTTCCTGGTCGCTGGCCTGGCCGGCACCGAGGGTCAGGTTTTCCCGCAGGGTGCCGTGGAACAGCCGCGCGTACTGCGGCAGCAAGCCTACGTCGCGGCGCAGGTCGGCAGGGTCGAGGTGGGCCAGGGCGATGCCGTCCAGGCTGACCTCGCCCTGTACCAGGTCCATGGCCCCGCCCAACGCCTGCAGCAGGGTGGACTTGCCCGCGCCGTTGCGGCCGAGCACTGCAATGCGTTCGCCCGGCTGAATATCCAGTTGGCCAATGTTGAGCACCGGGGGAGATTCTTCGCTGTAGCGGAAGTTGGCCTGGCGCAGGCGGTATTCACCGCGGATTGCCGGCAGGTGCACGCGCGCTTCGCCTTCGGGGTGGTCGACCGCCGACTGCATCAGTTTGTCCAGGCCTTGCAGGGCGACCTTGGCCTGCTGCCAGCGGGTCAGCACATGGGTCAGCTGGGCCAGCGGCGCCATCATTCGCGACGACAGCATCGACGCCGCCACCAGGCTACCGGTGGTGAGGTCGCCGGCGATCACCATCGGTGCACCGACCACGATGACCACGGCAAACACGGCACCTTGCACGCTCTGGGTCCAGGTCACCAGGCCGTTGGTGAGCGTGCGCAGGCGCAGGTTGGTGTGTGCACAGGCTGCGTTGTACTGGTTCCACTGGCGCTCGAAGCGTGCTTCGGCCTGCAGCGCCTTGATTTCGTCCAGGCCCTGGATGCTTTCCACCAGCATGGCGTTGCGCAGCGCCGACTCGCGCATCGAGGCGTTGGCCAGCCGCGCCAGGCGCCGCTGCGCCAGTAGGCCTGGCAGCAGCATGGCCAGCAGCGCCACCAGCGGAATGAACACCAGCACGCCGCCGATCAGCCAGAACACGAACAAGAACAGCAGGAAGAATGGCAGGTCCGCCAACGCCGTGGCAGTACTGGAGGTGATCAAATCGCGGATCGACTCCAGCTCGCGCAGTTGCGAAATGAACGAACCGGTGGACTTCGGCCGCACCGAGTTGCGCAGGCGCAAGGCATGGCCATAGACCAGGTCACTCACCCGCAGGTCGGCGCGCTTGCCGAGCAGGTCGGTGACCTTCAGGCGCAGCAGGCGCATGCTGAAGTCGAACACCAGCGCCAGCACCACGCCGCCGAACAGCACGTACAAGGTGGGCAGTGATTCTGCCGGGATCACACGGTCGTAGACCTGCATCGAAAACAGCACCCCGGCCAGCGCCAGCACGTTGGCCACCAGCGAGGCGACCATCACCTGCCCATAGGGGCGCAGGTCGCGCAGCACGATACGGGCGAACCAGTGGCGGTCGTAGGGGGCGGTGTAGTCATCGGTGCGTACATCGCGCAACGGCCGCGCCGGGCGCAACAGCGCAACCCGGGTGATGCGGCCCTTGAGCGTGTCGCGGGGCAGGCGTGTGGTCAGGCCCTGGTCACCGGCGAACACCACCGCCAGGTCATCTTCTTCGGTGACTGCCTCGACCACGGCCAACTGGCCATCGTCCAGCTCCAGTACCAGCGGTGTACGCCATTGCCGCAGGCCCTTGGCATCGAAGCGCACGAAGCGCAGTGCCAGGCCGGCCTGGCGGGCCATGTGGCGAAGAATTTCGTCCAGCGGCCGGGCATCCTCCACCGCCGCCAGGCGAATACGCTGGGGCGACACGTCCAGGCGGTAGTGGTGCGCCACCTGCAGCATCACCTCCAGCCACGGCCCCAGGTCTGGCCGGTGGGCCGCCTCCGGCGCTGCTGCCGCTGGCTGGGTGGGCAGGGTTACATTGATCGAATCGCTCATGGCTGGATCTCCACACCTTGCAGGTTGCGCCCCTCAAGGCCAAAGGCCGCGCGCAGCGCGCCGGTGTTGTACAGGCAGTCGACATCCAGGCGCAGCAGATCGGAGCGGGTGCCGGCAAGTTCGAACCGTGATTGGTAGATCTCCTGCTCGGCGTTGAGCAGGTCGAGCAGCGGCCGTGTGCCCAGGTCCAGATACTGGCGGCCATAGAGCATGCGCGCCTCCTGGATGCTGACCTGGCGCGCTTCCAGCGAACTCAGCCGGCGGCCCAGCCCGGAGGTTTGTGCCTGAGCCTCGGCCAGGCCACGCCGTGCCTGCAGGCGCGCGGCATCTTCGGCGGAGTCGGCGGCGCTCAAGGCGTGGCTGGCAGCGCGGCTGCGGGCGCTGATCGCACCGCCTTGGTAGATCGGTACCTCGACGTTGAGGTAGATGCCCGCCTGGGTGCGGTCCATGCGTGAGTTATCGCGGTTGTAGTCGTTGTCCAGGTAATGGTTGACCTGGGGCTGCAGCGACACGGTCGGGTAGGCCTCGGCCTTGGCCTGGGCCAGCTCTGCCTGGCCTTGCGCACGCTGGGCCAGGGCCATCAGCACGGCCGGCAGGCGATCATCGCCTTGCGCAGGCCGCTTGCAGGCCTGGTTCAACGCCGCAGGCGACTGCTCGGCCAGGGCCGGCGGGGTCACGCGGCCCATCAGCGCGGCCAGGGTGGAGCGCCAGCGCTCGTATTGCGACTGATATTCCTCCAGGGTGGCGCGGGCGCTTTCCACGCGGGATTCGGCCTGTACCACGTCGGAGCGGGTGCTGGCGCCCATGTCGCTGCGCTGGCGAGCCATCCCGGCAATGTCGCCCACGCCGCGGATCTGCTCGCGGGCAATGGCCATCAACTGTTCGTAGCGGCGGGTTTCGATCCAGGCATAGGCAGTGTCACGGGCCAGGTCGTCCACCACCAGCAGGATATTGGCCTGGGCCCGCGCGGCGGCGGCCTGCGCCGCGTTGACGGCGCTGTCGACCTTGCCGAAATCGTAGAGCATCTGCTTGAGCGACAGGTTGAGGGCCTGGCTGTTGCGATCGCCCCCGTAGCCGGTGTCATAACCGGTGCGGATACCGCCGGAAATCTGCGGGTAGTAACCCGCGCGGGCGACGTTGATGCCTTCCCCCTGTTTGTACAGGTTGCCGATCGCTTCGGCGATGCTGGGGTGCCATTGCGCGGCCTGCAACACCGCCTCGGTCAGGCCCAGGCGCTCGCCACTGGCGACCGGGGCCATGCCGGTCGGTGGCCGCGCAGGCACCGCCGCGGGCGCATCGCGTAGCAGCGATGGCCCGATGTGGCGCAGGTGGGGGTCTATATCATCGGCTGCCTGGGCAACCGGTTGGAGATTCAGGGCCAGGAGCCCGCAGGCTCCAAGCAACAACGGTGACAGCGGACTGCTTCGCTTCACATAGTTCCCTTACTGCTGGTCGTCCGTGCCGCCGGGCGTTTGCCCGGCGGGTTTGCCGCGGCCTCAGACGACGTGAATGCCGTTCTGTACCCACAGGTGGTGGCTCGGGTCCTCCTGGGCCGTGTATTGGTTATAGTCGATCCCGTCGGCGGTCTGGTTGCCGACCAGGTTCCAGTTGTCAGTCATGTGCACCGAGTCATGGTTGTCGCCCTTGATGATCAACGTGTCGGTGCCGGTTTCGGTGATGGCCACCACGTCGGCCAGGTTGAGTGTCAGGGCCACCGCGCTGGTGTCGTTGAGGTCGATGGCCTCGATGCCGTGCACGCGGCCGACCAGGTTGCCCAGGTCGATGCTGACATCGCCGCCACCCCATTGCAGGGTGTCGGTACCCGTGCCACCGTCGACGCTGGCGAAGTTCTGGTCGACGATCACCAGGGTGTCGTCACCCGCGCCACCTTCAAGCGTGATGTGCCCGCCCTGGCTGCCCACCAGGTGGTCGTTGCCGTCGCTGCCAGCAACCACATCGCTGACAGCGGCGACACTGGCCAGGGCGACTGCCTCTTCACCGCTGTCGGCCAGCAGCGACGTGGTGCTGACCAGGCCAGCGGCATTTTCCAGGTTGATGGTCAACGTTGCCGTGTCGGTACTGCCGTTAGGGTGGGTCAGCTCGTAGGTGAAGGTATCGTGCTGGCCGACCGCTGCGGCGCTGACCCCCGAGTTGAGGGTGTAGGTGTAGCTGCCATCGGCCTGCACCAGCAAAGTGCCATAGGTGCCCGCCACGCTCACCCCGTTGTAGCCGGGTATGGTGTAGGTGTTGGCTGCGGTCAGCACGCTCAGCACGGTCAGTGCCGAACCCAGGGTATCGTCCGCCAGCAGGTTGCCGGTGGCCGCCGTGGCGCCACTGACCACGAACTCGTTCAGGTGGGTAGTGGTGGCGTTGACGCTGGTGGTGATGGAGCTGGCCAGGCCAATGCCGCCGGCGGTCACCCGCACGTGGTAGGTGCCGGCGCCCTGGTTCTGGAAGGTATACCCTGCGCCCCCGCCCAACAGGCTGATCAACGAGCCTCCGCCTACCGACTGCACCAGCACGTACTGGCCCGTGGCCGGGTTGAGCTTGAGCAGTTCAAGGGTGGTGCCGTTGAGCAGGCTCAGCAGGTTGGCGGAATTGAGTACCACTTGCAGGTTAGCCGTGGTATCGGCAGCCACCGTAGTGGTGTAAGTGGCCTGGCGGCTGCCGATCAGCGGCAGGGTCAACGAGCCCAGCGTACTGCTGCTGGTGTCTACCCGGTTGGCCAGGGTGAGGTTGCTGAAGCCTACGTCGTTGACTGCGTCAAGTACCGTGGCTGGCGCCGCGTAGTTACTGTCGCTCCAGACTTCCGTGGCTTGTGGGCTATCGATGCGCACATACAGGTTGGCGCTGTCGGACAGGCCGTTGGGGTGCACCAGCTGGTAGCTGAACACATCCACTTTGCCGACGCTGGCCGGGCTGCCGTTGGGCGTATAGGTGTAGCTGCCGTCGCCGCGGATCACCAGCGTGCCGTACAGGCCTTGCACCGTGGTGGCACTGCCGGCCGAAACGTAGCTGCCGCCTTTGAGTACCTGCAGCACCGCGGCGCTGTCCGGGCCCCGCGCATCCACCACGCCATCGGTGCCCACGTCGGTGATGACGTTGCCAGAGGTGGCTGTGCCAGTACCGGTGAACTCGGTCAGGCTGGTGGAGGTGATATCCAGCGAGGTACTGACATTGGTGATCAGGCCAATGCCACCGCTGCCCACCGTCAGGCGGTAATCGCCCGCCTGCAGCACGCCGATGTCAACTTGCAGGCCTTGGCCCAACGGCAACAGGATCAGGTCCAGCAAGCCCTGGCTGTTACCGGTGGCCAGCGTGACCCAGGTTCCGCTGGCATTCTTCACCTGCAGGGTGAAGGTGGTGTTGTCCAGCAGGGCCAGTGCGCTGCTGGTGGTCAGGGTCAGCGTGGGGTCGGCCGTGGTGCCGGCGGCTACCGTCCAGGTGTAGGTCTTGGTGAACCCTGCCAAGAGGGTGGTGAAGCTGTCGGTGTAGGTCCTGCTGGCGGTGACCGCGGCCAGGTCGACCGTCGCGGTGGCCAGGTTATCGCTGGCGATGACCGGGGCGTTGGCATCCACATCCGGCGCAGTGATGCTGGCGTTGCCCGACACGTTGCCGCGTGGGTCGCTCAGTGTCACCGCAAGCACCTGCCCGTTGTCCTGAGGGGGGCTCAGGGTCACGGTAAAGCTGCCATCGGCTTGCACGGTAGCGGTTTGCAGCACGGTGCCGCTGGCGCTGCGCACGGTCACCGTGGCGCCCACTTCACCGGTACCGGTCAGGGTGCTGCCGTCGGTACTGATCGCCAGGTTGGCGGCCGCAGCCGGCGGGGTCAGGTCCGGGGCGGTCAGTGCGGTACCGGTAGACTCATTGCCGGCACTGTCGGTGAGCGTGACGCTGAGTGCCTGGTTGTCGATCTGCGCGGCATTCAGGCTGACCACAAACAGGCCGGTGCTGCCCACGGTTGCCGTACCCAGCACGGTCCCGGCACTGTTGCGCACGGTAACCGTGCTGCCAACCTGGCCAGAGCCGCTGACCATTGTGCCATTGGTATTGATGGTGGCCAGCGGCGCCGCCGGCGGGGTGGTGTCCGGGGCGTTGAGGTTGACGCTGCTGGACAGGTTGCCCGCAGCGTCCGCCTGGCGCACCACCAGCAATTGCCCGTCGTTCTGTGGCGTGGTCAGGGTGATGCTGAAGGTGCCGTCGGCTTGCACCACGCCACTGCCCACCGGTCCGTTGGCGCCTTGCACGGTGACGGTGGCGCCAGCTTCACCATTACCGGTCACCACGGTACCTGCGCCGTTGATGGTGACATTGGTCGGTAGCGCAGGCGGTTGCAGGTCGGCAGCGGTGTAGCGGGTGCTGCCGGACGTATTGCCCGCAACGTCGGCCTGGCTCACCGCCAAGACCTGGCCATTGAGCTGCGCGGCGTTGAGGTTGACGGCGTACACGCCACCGCCATTGACCACGGCGCTGCCGAGCACGTTGCCACCGGCATCGCGCACGGTCACCGTGGCACCGGCCTCGCCAGTACCGCTCAGCACCAGGCCGTTGGTCGACAGGCTGGTCACCAGCGGGTCGGCTGGTGCGGTGGTATCGGCTGCCTGCAATAAGGTTGGCTGCGACTCGCCGCCCACCAGGGCCACGGCGGTGACCTGCAGGTACTCGCCGTTGAGTTGCGCCGAGTCGAGCGTCAACGTGAAAGTGCCGTTCAATGTCGCGCCGCCGGTACCGATCACGTTGCCTGCGGCATCGTACACACGGATGCCTACGCCGCTGGGCGCGTTACCCGACAAGGTCAGGCCGTCGCTGCCCAGCGTCACGTTGGTCGGCGGTGTTGGCGGAGCCACCAGCGGTGTGACATAGGTCGCCACCGCCGACGTATTGATGCCGTCAGACTGCGTGATGGCCAGCGTTGCCAGCGAGCCTGCTGCCGGCGTCAGGGTGATCTGGAAGTTGCCAGCGGCGTCTACCGTGCCAGTGCCTAGCACGCTGCCGCCCAGGCTGACGGTGACCGTGGCATTGGCCTCGCCCTTGCCGGTGAGCACGTTGAAGGTGTTGTTGATTGCCAGGTTGGTCACCAGGTCAGGTGGCGAGGTGTCGTTGGCCTGGTAGGGCGCAGCAACCGAGACGTTGCCGGCGTCATCGGTAGACACCACGCTGAGCAACTGGCCATTGTTCTGCGCCGGGCTGATGGGCACGGTGAAGCGCCCGTCGGCACCGACCTCCACCTGGCCCACGAGGGTGTTGTCCGGGCCACGCACGGTGATCAGCGTGCCGGCCTCGGCAGTGCCGGTCATCGACGTACCGGCCGGGTTGAGCAGCAAGTCGCTTGGCTGCACCGGTGCGGTCAGGTCGGGGGCGGTCAGCTCCAGGGGGGGCGACGGGTTGCCGGTGGCGTCCTGGGCAATGATGGTCAGCGTTTCGCCGTTGATTTGAGGCTGGCTCAAACCGAGGACGAAGGTGCCATCCAGGTCGACAGTCACCTGGCCCAGCAGGTCACCGTTGTTGTTTATCACCGTGACCCGGGTACCGGCCTCGGCGGTGCCGATCAACTGGGTACCGCTGTCGTTGATGCTGGCAATGACGATGGCCGGCGGCGTTACGTCGACTGCCGTGACGGTACTGATCGGCGACACGTTGTCACTGGCGTCGGTGAGGGTTACCTGCACCTGCTGGCCATTGAGCTGGGCGGTGTCCAGGCCGACGCTGAAGGTGCCGTCGGCAGCGACCGTGGTGGTGCCGATTTGCGTTGTACCCACATAGACGCGCACCGTGGTACCCGCTTCGCCAACCCCGGTCAGCACATCGCCTGCCGCATTGAGCCGCAACTCGGTTGCAGCCGCGGGGGGCGTGAAGTCCGGCGCCTGCACGCTGACCGGAGCGCTGACGTTGCCGGGCGGATCGGCCTGCAGTACTGACAGCACCTGGTTGTCGATTTGTGCAGGCGACAACACGACGCTGAAGCTGCCGTCGGCCAGCACCGTAGCGGTTCCCAGTACGCTACCGGCGGCGTTGCTCACGATCACCGTGGCGCCGGCCTCACCCAGGCCAGTGACCACACTGCCGTCGGCGTTGATCGCCACCTGGGTGAGCGGGGCAGGTGGGGTGAAGTCCGGGGTCTGCAGGGTCGCTGCTGCCGACACGTTACCGGCGGCGTCGGCCTGGGTGAAGCTGAGCAGCTCGGCATTGCCCAGTGCCGGGTTCAGGGTAATGGTGAAGTGCCCGCTGGCATCGACGATGGCGCTGCCGATCGGCGCGCCGCTCGGGTCGGTCACGGTCACCTCGGCGCCGACTTCGCCGCGGCCGGTCAGGGTGACACCATCGCCGGAAACCGCCAGGTCGCTCGGCGCCGCAGGTGGTGTAGTGTCTGGCGCAGTGATGGTGCTGGCGGCCGACTGGTTGCCGGCCGCATCGGTCAGAAGCACCTGTAGCGGCTGACCGTTGGCTTGCGGCGAGGCGAGCACGACCTGGAAGCTGCCGTCGGCGCGCACTACGGCCGTGCCCAGCACGCTGCCATCGGCAGCCATTACCCACACGCTGGCGCCGGCCTCGCCGCTACCGTTGAGCAGGCTGCCGCCCCCGGCGAATGCCAGGTCTGCGGCGGCATCCGGTGCCACGCGATCGGGGGCAGTGATGCTCACGCTGTTGGACTCGTTGCCGGCCGCATCGGCCTGGCTGGCGCTGAGCTGTTCGCCGTTGAGCTGCACGCTGCCCAGGGGGGCGCTGAAGTTGCCATTGGCATCGACCACTGCCGTGCCCAGGTCGATACCTCCTTCACCGACCACGGTAACGGTGGCGCCTGGTTCGCCGCGCCCGGTCAGGACCAGGCCGTCGCTGGACAGCACCAGGTTGCTGAGCGGTTGTGGCGCCGTAGTGTCCGGCGCCTGCAAGGTGGCCGGCAGCGACAGGCTGCCATCGCTGGCCATTGCGCTCACTTGCAGCACTTCGCCATTGGCCTGGGCGCTGCCCAGGTTGACGGTGAAGGTGCCGTCGTTGGCGACCGGGCTGCTGCCCAGCACCGCGCCGTTGGGGCCGTAAACAGTGACCGTGCTGCCCGCCGTGGCGGTGCCGGTGACCGATAGACCGTCTGCAGCCAGCACCAGGTTGTCTGGCGTGGCGGGGGCCAGAATGCCTGGCGCAGTCACGTTTTGCTCAGGCGAGGCGTTTTGCGCGGCATCGGTTTGCACCACGCCCAGGCGTTCACCGGTGAGCGCCGCAGGCGACAAGGCCACGCTGAAGCTGCCATCGGCGGCCACGGTTGCGGTACCCAGTATGGTCGCGTCCGGTGCGCGTACGGTGACCGTCGCACCTGCTTCGCCCTGGCCGGTAAGGGTCGCGCCGTCGGCAGACACCGCCAGGTTACTGACCGCCGCGGGCGGCGTGGTATCGGCGGCCGTGTACGGCGCCGCTGGCGATACATTGCCCGCCGCATCGGTGGCGGTTACCTGCAGGGTCTGGCCGTTGGTCTGGGCACTGTTCAACGTGACCTGGAAAGTGCCATTGCTGCTGGCCACCGCGCTGCCCAGCACACTGCCGCCGGCATCGCGGACGGTCACGGTGCTGCCGGCTTCGGCGTTACCGGTCAGTTGCAGCCCGGTCGCCGACAGGGCCAGTGCCGTGGGTGCTGCTGGCGGGGTGAAGTCCGGTGCGGTCACCGCCACGGCGCTGGAGGTGTTGTTGCCGGCATCGGTCTGGGTCACGCTCAGTTGCTGGGCGTTGAGCTGGGCAGTGGTCAAGGTCAGGCTGAAGCTGCCGTTGGCCGCGACCAGGCCGGTGCCGATGATGGTGCCGTCAGGCCCGCGCACGGTCACGCTGGCGCCGGCTTCGCCCAGGCCACTGAGGGTCAGGCCGTTGTTGTTCAGCACCACATTGGTCAGCGGTGCTGGCGGGGTCAGGTCTGGCGTGGCCACGTTCACCGCTGGCGAGGTATTGCCGGCGGCGTCCACTTGCGTCACACCAATGGCCTGGCCGCTGTTTTGCGGCGTATCGAACGTCACGGTGAAGCGGCCATCGGCGCCCACCGTGGCGCTACCCAGCACAGTACCGGCGGCATTGCTGACCTGTACCGTAGCGCCCACTTCACCGCTACCGGAAAGCTGCCTGCCGTCGGCACTGAGCAGCGGGTCGGCGATGGCGGCAGGTGGCGTGCGATCCGGGGTCGCCAGGCTGGCGGGGCCTGATACGTTGCCTGCGGCATCACTGAGGGTGACCTGCAGCGGGCTGCCGCTGACTTGCGCGCTGGGCAGGGTGATCTGGAACTGGCCGCTTTGGTTGACGGTGCCGGTAGCCAGGATGGCGCCACTGGCATCGCGCACAGTGACACTGGCACCGGCTTCGCCCTGGCCGCTGACCACAGTGGCGGCAGCGTTCAGGCTGAGGTTGCTGGCGGCGGCTGGGGCCTGCAGGTCGGGTGCCTGCAGGCTGGCGGCCAGCGACACGTTACCCGCAGCATCGGCCTGGGTGACGATCAGGTTCTGGCCGTTGGCCGCCGCCGGCGACAGGGTGATGCTGTACAGGCCATTGCTGCCGACCACGCCGCTACCCAGCACATTCCCCTGGGCGTCGGTGACCCGCACGTTGGCACCCACTTCGCCTTGGCCGGTCAGCGTGCTGCCGGTGCGGTCGATGGTGGCGCTCGGGGCTTCAGGTGCAGTGATATCGTTGGCGACCACGGTGGCCGGTACCGAGGGCTGGCCGTCGGCGCCGATCCGCGCGCTGACCTGCAAGGTCTGTGCGTTGAGCTGGGCGTTGCTGAAGAACACCCGGAAGACACCATCGCTGCCCACCGTCGCCGTGCCCAGCGTGGTGCCGGCGGATGTCACGGTGATCAACGCGCCCACCGTGCCGGTGCCCGTCAGCACGAAGCCGTCGGCGCTGATGGCCAGGTCCGCCGGGGTGGCCACTTCGCTGCCGGTCGGGCCAGTCAGGGTCACACCGTCGGATTCATTGCCGGCCGGGTCGATGACCACCACGCTGACCTCTTCGCCAGCGGCCAGCGGCGGGTCGACCGGCACCACGAAGGTACCATCCGGCCCTGCGGTGGTGGTGCCACGGTCACTGTTGTCCGGGTTGCGGATGACCACGGTGCTGCCCGGCTCTGCAGTGCCGCCGACGCTGCTGCCGTCGGGGCTCACAGTCACGCCGCTGGCAGGTTCCGGGTCGGTGGTGTCGGGTGCGGTAACGGTAACCGGTGCCGAGCTGTTGCCCGCCGGGTCGGTGACGATCACGGTCACGCTTTCGCCGTTGTTCTGCGGGGTTGGCAGTGGCACGTTGAAGCTGCCGTCGGGGTTCACTTCAACCGTGGTTTCCACGCCTGCGCCGTCACGCACCGTCACGGTATCAGCGCCCGGTGCATTGCCGCTGACCGTGCTGCCGTCTTCGCTGACCACCACCCCGGTGGGCAAGGCCGGCGGGGTGAGGTCGGGTGCAGTGATCGGGGTGCTGTCGGAGACATTGCCCGCCACATCGGTCAAGGTCACCTGCAGCGCCTGGCCATCGAGCTGGGCCGGGCTGACCGCGACAGTGAAGCTGCCGCCAACCGGCACCACCACGCTGCCCAGCAGGTCGCCGGCGGCGTTGCGTACCTCGACGGTGCTGCCTGCTTCGCCCGTACCCTGAACGGTGTCGCCGCCCGCGCTTATGGTCAGGCCACCCGGTGCTTGCGGTGCGGTGCTGTCGTCGGCAGTGAACGCCACGGATGGCGACGTGTTGCCGCCAGCATCGACCACTACCACCGACACGGTTTCGCCGTTGGTCTGGGCGGGGGCCAAGGGCACGCTGAAGCTGCCGTCCTCTTCCACCTGCGCGGAGCCCAGCAGGTCGCCAGCGCCGTTGCGCACCTGCACGGTACTGCCTGGTTCGGCCTGGCCGGTGAGTGCCGTGCCCGTGCCATTGATGCCCAGGCCTTCAGCGGCTACCGGGGCTTGCAGGTCCGGCGCGGTGACGCTGCCGGCGGTGGAGGTATTGCCGGTCGCGTCCGCCTGGGTGACGGCCAAGGTCTGGCCATTGAGCTGCGGTGGGTCGATGGTCACCTGGAAGCTGCCGTCCGTTTGTACGGTGGCAGTGCCCAGCACGGCGCCGCCGGCGCCGGTCACGGTTACCTGCGCCCCCGGCTCGCCGCTACCGCTCAGGCTGCCACCGTCACCCGCCAGTACCAGGCCGGTGGGTGTGTCGGGGGCCTGGGTATCCGGTGCCGACAGATCGACCGCGGTCGACAGGTTGCCACTGGCGTCGCGCTGCTCGACGGTCAGGGCCTGACCGTTGGTTTGCGGGGTATCGAGGCTGATTTCGAACGCACCACCGGCGCCTACCACGATGCTGCCCAGTACGCTGCCGTCCGGCCCGCGTACGGTCACGGTCGCACCCGGTTCACCGTTGCCGGTGACCATGACGCCGTCGCCATCGATGGCCGGGTTGGTCACTGCTTGCGGCGGGGTACTGTCTGGTGCGGTGAAGTCCACTGGCCCGGCACTGTTGCCTTGGCTGTCGGTGGCTTCCACGGTCAGGCTTTCGCCATTGCGCTGCGGTGCGTTGAGGGTGACGTCGAAGCGCCCGTCCCCGCCCACGGTGGCGGTCCCCAGTACATTGCCGTCGGCATCGCGCACGGTGACCAGCGAGCCGCTCTGGCCCTGGCCGGTGAGGTGGATGCCGGCGCTGTCGATGGCCAGCGCCGACGGTTGCAGCGGGCCATCCAGGTCAGGTGCGATGACAGTAGCGGTCGAACTGTTGCCTGCGGCGTCACGCAGCACCACGTCCAGCTCCTGGCCATCGGTTTGCGCCGGGTTCAGGACCACGCTGATCACGCCATCGGCGCCCACCTGGGCATTACCCAGTACGTTGCCCTGGGCGTCCACCACCTGCACGCGGGTGCCGGGTTCGCCACGGCCGGTCAATACGCTGCCATCGTTGCTCAGTTGCAACTCGGTGGCCTCGTTGGGCGGGGTGATGTCCGGTGCGCTGATCTGGGTCGGCAGTGAGCTGTTGCCATCCGCGTCGATGGCTACCACATCCAGCAGCTCGCCGTTCGCCTGGGCAGGGCTGAGGGGGATGTTGAAGCTGCCGTCGTTGCCGACTTGCACGCTACCCAGCACACCGCCTTGGGCATCCCGCACTTCCACCAGGCTGCCAGCCGGGGCCATACCACTGATGGCGCTGCCATCGGCAGCTACCACCAGCCCCGTCGGGCTGTCCGGCACGGCGATGGCCGGTACGGTGACCGTCAGGGCAACCGAAGGGTTGCCGGCGGCATCGGTCTGTTGCAAGGCAATGGCGTCGCCTGCGGCCAGTGGGCTGTCGAGGTCGATCAGGAAGGTGCCATTCGCTGCGACCACCCCGGTGCCGATCACGTTGCCATTGCCATCCCGGATTTCAACCGTGGCACCCGCTTCACCACGGCCGGAAACGACCAGGCTGCCAGCACCCAGCACCACATTGCTGATAATGCCGGGCGGGGTGATGTCCGGGGTTACGTAGCTCAACGGCAGCGAGGTGTTGCCTGCGGCGTCGGTCACCCGCACGCTGACGGTTTCGCCATTGGCCTGCGCCGGGTCGAGGGTGAGGCTGAAACTGCCATCCGCTTCGGCGAGGGTACTGCCGATCACGTTGCCAGCAGCGTCGCGTACCTCTACCCGGGCACCGGCCTCGGCATTGCCGGTCAGGCTGACGCCATCGACCAGCGCCAGGTCGGTGGGTTGCAGTGGCGCCACCTGATCCGGTGCGGTCAGCGGGCTTGGGCTGGACACGTTGCCAGCAGCATCGGTCAAGGTCACTTGCAATGACGAGCCATCCACCACCGGGGTGGGCAGGGTAACGTTGAAACTGCCGTCCTGCTGCACGGTGCCGCTGGCCAGCAGTTGGCCTTGGTCGTTGCGTACCTCTACGGTGGTGCCGGCTTCGCCGCGGCCGGACACGGTGCGGCCGTCATTGCTGATCGCCAGGTTGGTGGCAGGCTCTGGTGGCGTGGTGTCGCCGCCGTTGTCGATGACCGGTGCGGTAAGGGTGCCGGCCTGCGAGGCATTGCCGGCTGCGTCGGTGGCAACCACTTGCAACTGTTCGCCCGCCACCTGGGCAGGGCTGAGGGTGATTTCAAACGCACCACTGGCGCCCACCACCACAGTACCAAGTACGGTGCTGCCATCGGCCGCCAGCACGCGCACGGTGCTGCCGGGTTCGGCACGGCCGCTGACGGCGGTACCGTCGGCGGTAATGGCCAGTTCGCTAGGCGCCACCGGTGGCGTGATGTCTGGTGCGCTGACCTGTACCGGCAGCGACGAAGTGCCGTTGTTGTCGATGGCTACCACATCCAGCAGTTGGCCATTGGCCTGGGCCGGGTTGAGGACCACGGTGAAGGTGCCTTCGGCGCCGACCACCACGCTACCGATCAGCGCACCCTCGGCATCATGCACTTCCACGCGGCTGCCCACGGGGGCCGAGCCACTGACGCTGGTACCGTCTTCGGCGACCACCAGGTCGCTTGGGCTGAGCGGTACGGTTACCAGCGGCACGTCATAGTCCAGCGCCAGCGAGGCGTTGCCGCTCGGGTCGGTCTGGACCAGGCTCAGGCGTTCACCCGGCAACGCGGGCGGGTCGAGGTCGAGCAGGAAGGTGCCGTTCGCGGTCACCACGCCGCTGCCGATCAGGGTGCCGTTGGCGTCGCGCACCTGCACGGTAGCGCCGGCTTCGCCACGCCCGCTCAAGGCCAGGCCATCGGCGCCGACCACGATATTGCTGACCTGCGCGGGGGCAGTGGTGTCTGGCGCCTGGTACTGCAGTGGCGAGGAAATGTTGCCGGCAGCATCCACCAGGCGAATGTCCAGCACTTCGCCATTGGCCTGTGCTGGGGTCAGGGTTACGCTGAACGTGCCGTCGTCGTTGACCTGAGCGCTGCCCAGCAGGGTGCCCGCGGCATCGCGCACCTGCACGCTGGCGCCTGGCTCGCCGCTACCGCTGAGGGTGACGCCGTCGACCAGCGCCAGACCGGTGGGCTGCGCGGGCGCCTGCAGGTCCGGTGTCACCACCGACGCAGGGGCGGAGGCATTGCCGGCGGCGTCGGTCAGCACCACTTGCAAGGTGCTGCCGTCCTTGACTGCAGGTTCCAGGGCCAGGGTGAAGCTGCCATCCGGGTTGACCGTGCCGTTTGCCAGCACGTTGCCTTGGGCGTCGCGCACTTGCACGCTGGCACCGGCTTCACCGCGGCCGCTGAGCTGGGCACCGGCCAGGCCGACAAGCAGGTTGGTGGCGGCTTCCGGTGGCGTGTTGTCGCCACCGTCAATGTCTGGTGCGGTGACGGTGCCGGCCGTAGAAGCATTGCCGGCGGCATCGGTAGCGGTAACTTGCAGCACCTCGCCGTTCAACTGGGCGGGGTCCAGGGTAATGCTGAAGCTGCCGGTGGCACCGACTACCGCGGTGCCAAGCACAGTGGTGCCATCGGCCGCCAGCACGCGTACGGTGCTGCCAACTTCTGCGCGGCCGGTGACCACGCTGCCGTCGGCGCTGATTACCAGCTCGCTGGGGATGACCGGTGGGGTGATGTCCGGTGCGGAGACCTGGGCTGGAAGGGACGAAGCACCGCTGCCATCGATGGCCACCACCTCCAGCAGTTCGCCATTGGCCTGGGCCGGGTTGAGAATGACCGTGAAGGTGCCGTCCTGGCCAACCTGCACACTGCCAACCAGCGTTCCGTCGGCGCCCTAGACGTCCACGCGGCTGCCGGCCGGCGCGGCGCCGCTGATGCTGCTGCCATCTTCGGCGACTATCAAGTCGCTCGGGCTGGCAGGGGCAGGGGTGACCGGCACCTCGAACTGCAGCGCTTCGGAGGTATTACCGCTCGGGTCGGTTTGCACCAGGCTCAACTGAGCGCCGGGCTGCGCGCCGGGATTCAGGTCGATCAGGAAAACGCCATTGGCAGCGACCACGCCGCTGCCGATCACGGTGCCGTCGGCATCTCGCACTTCAACGGTGGCGCCGGCTTCACCACGCCCACTCAGCGCCAGGCCGTCGGCGCCGACCACGATGTTGCTTACGGCAGCCGGTGGCGTGGTGTCGGGTGCGGTGAATGCCAGCGGTATCGAGCTGTTGCCAGCAGCATCGACCAGGCGCACATCCAGGGCCTCGCCATTGGCCTGGGCAGGTGACAAGGACAGGCTGAACGCCCCGTCCGCACCGACCACGCCGCTGCCGATCACGGTGCCATCCGCATTGCGCACCTGCACGGTGGCGCCAGGTTCGCCACGGCCAGTGAAGGTGACGCCATCGGCCAGGGCCAGGTCGGTCGGCTGGGCCGGGGCCTGCAGGTCCGGTGCGGTGACCGTGCCAGGTTGCGAAACGTTGCCGGCAGCGTCGGTCAGGGTCACTTGCAGGACGCTGCCGTCGTCGACGGCTGGACTCAGGGTGAGGACGAAGCTGCCATCCGGGTTGACCGTGCCGTTGGCCAGCACATTACCTTGGGCGTCACGCACCTCCACGCGGGTGCCGGGTTCGCCGCGACCGCTCAGCTGGCCGCCGGCCAGGCCGATCACCAGGTCTGTGGGTGCCAGCGGTGCGGTGTTGTCGCCACCGTCAATGTCTGGGGCGGTGACGGTGCCGGCCGCAGAAGCGTTGCCGGCATTATCGGTAGCGGTAACTTGTAGCACCTCGCCGTTTACCTGGGCGGGGTCGAGGGTGATGCTGAAGCTGCCGGTGGCACCGACTACCGCGGTGCCAAGCACCGTGGTGCCGTCGGCCGCCAGCACGCGTACGGTGCTGCCGGCTTCGGCGCGGCCGGTGAGCACGCTGCCGTCGGCGCTGATCACCAGCTCGCTGGGGGTGACCGGTGGGGTGATGTCCGGTGCGGAGATCTGGGCTGGCAGGGAGGAAGCACCGCTGCCATCAATGGCCACCACGTCCAGCAGTTCGCCATTGGCCTGGGCGGGTTCGAGGGTGACGGTGAAGCTGCCATCGTCCCCTGCAACCCCACTGCCAAGCAGCGTGCCATTGGCATCATGGACCTCCACGCGGGTGCCGGCCGGCGCGGTGCCGCTGATGCTGCTGCCGTCTTCGGCAACCACCAGGTCGCTGGGGCTGGCGGGCGCAGGCGTGGTCGGCACTGCGAACTCCAAGGCCTCGGAGGCATTGCCACTCGGGTCGGTCTGCACCAGGCTCAGTTGCGCGCCGGGCTGCACGGCCGGTTCGAGGTCGATCAGGAAGGTACCGTTAGCGCTGACCACGCCGCTGCCGATCACGGTGCCGTCGGCATCTCGCACTTCAACGGTGGCGCCGGCTTCACCACGCCCACTCAGCGCCAGGCCGTCGGCGCCGACCACGATGTTGCTTACGGCAGCCGGTGGCGTGGTGTCGGGTGCGGTGAATGCCAGCGGTATCGAGCTGTTGCCAGCAGCATCGACCAGGCGCACATCCAGGGCCTCGCCATTGGCCTGGGCAGGTGACAAGGACAGGCTGAACGCCCCGTCCGCACCGACCACGCCGCTGCCGATAAGGGTGCCAGCCGCGTCGCGCACCTGCACGGTGGCGCCGGGCTCGCCGCGGCCATTGAAAGTGACCCCACCAAGCAGGGCCAATTCGGTTGGCGGCGCAGGTGGCTGCAGGTCGGGTGAGGTGACCGAGCTGTTGGGCGACTGGTTGCCGGCAGCATCGGTCAGGGTCACTTGCAGGACACTGCCGTCGTTCACCGGCGGGTCCAGGGTGATGGTGAAGCTGCCGTCGGCACCCACGCTGCCGGTGGCCAGGATATTCCCGGCCGCATCACGGACTTGCACGCTGGCGCCCGGTTCGCCACGCCCGCTCAGCTGGCTTCCGGCCAGCGCTATGGCCAGGTCGGTCGGCGCTGCTGGTGGCGTGGTATCGACCCCATCGAGGTCCGGCGCGGTCACCGCGCTGGTGGCTGAGGTGTTGCCCGCCGCATCGGTGGCGGTGGCTTGCAGCACTTCACCGTCGGTTTGTGGTGGGGCCAGCTCGATGCTGAACACCCCGGTCGGGCCGACCACGGCGCTGCCCAGCTCGGTACCATCGGCAGCCACGATGCGCACGGTGCTGCCGGGTTCGGCGCGGCCGGTGATCACGCTGCCGTCGGCACTGACGGCCAGTTCGGCAGGTGCCGCGGGTGCCGTGATATCGGGCGCGGTGATCTGGGTGGGCACGGAGGACACGCCCTCGGCATCGAGGGCCAGTACGTTCAGCAGTTCGCCGTTGGCCTGGGCAGGGGTGAGCTCGATGCTGAAGCTGCCGTCGGCGTTGGCTACGGCGCTGCCAATCAGCGTGCCGCTGGCATCGCGTACTTCCACTCGGCTGCCGGCAGGGGCGCTACCCGTGAGGGTAGTGCCATCGGCATCGATGGCCAGCCCGCTGGGGCTGGCCGGGGCAGTGGTGAGCGGTACATCGTACTCGACGGCCACCGAAGCATTGCCGCTGGGGTCCACTTGCAGCAGGGTCAGCTGGTCGCCGGGTTGCACGGCCGGGTCGAGGTCGATCAGGAAGGTGCCGTTGGCCGTGACCACGCCACGACCCAGCAGGTTGCCGTCGGCATCCCGCACTTCCACAGAAGCCCCGGCTTCACCATGGCCACTGAGGCGGGTACCGCCCGCACCGACCAGGATATCGCTGACGGCATCCGGCGCAGTAATGTCCGGGGCGTTGAATTGCAGGGGCGTCGAGCTGTTGCCGGCGGCGTCGACCAGGCGTACGTCAAGCGCTTCACCGTTGGCCTGGGCAGGGGACAGGCTCAGGCTGAACGTTCCGTCCTGGTTGACCACCGCCGAGCCGAGCAGGTTACCGGCAGCGTCGCGCACCTGTACGGTGGCCCCCGGTTCGCCGCGGCCGGTGAAGGTCACCCCGTCCGCCAGTGCCAGGTCGGTGGGCTGTGCCGGTGGCAGCAGGTCGGGCGACGTCACTGCGCCTGGCTGCGACACGTTGCCGGCAGCGTCGGTGAGGGTGACTTGCAGGGTGCTGCCATCCTTGACGGCCGGGTCCAGGCTAATGACGAAGGTGCCATCCGCGCCGACGGTGCCGGTCGCGATGACCGTGCCTGCGGCATCACGCACCTGCACGGTGCTGCCGGCTTCGCCACGGCCGCTGAGCTGGCTGCCGGCCAGGCCGATGGCCAGGTCGCTGGGTGCTTGCGGTGGGGTGGTGTCGCCGCCGTCGACGCTCGGCGCGGTCACCGAACTGGCGGTAGAGGTGTTGCCAGCTGCGTCGGTGGCCGTGGCTTGCAGTGTTTGGCCATCCACTTGCGCCGGGCTGAGGGTAATGCTGAATACGCCCGTGGCGCCGACCACTGCGGTGCCCAGCTGGCTGCCGTCGGCGGCGAGGATACGTACGGTGCTGCCGGGTTCGGCACGGCCAGTGAGTACCGTACCGTCCTGGCTGACCACCAGTGCGCTCGGTGCAGCCGGGGCGGTGATATCCGGGGCTGTGAACACCAAGGGTGTCGAGCTGTTGCCGGCGGCATCTACCTGGCGTATGTCCAGGGCTTCACCGTTGGCTTGTGCGGGGGAAAGCGTGAGGCTGAAAGTGCCGTCGGCGTTGACCACGCCGCTGCCAATCAGGTTACCGGCAGTATCGCGCACCTGCACGGTGGCACCCGGCTCGCCGCGACCGCTGAGGGTAACGCCATTGGCAAGGGCCAGGTCACTCGGCTGGTCAGGGGCCGTGGTGTCGGGCGTGTCGATATCTGGCGCGTTGATGCTGGCCGGCGGTGAAACATTGCCGGCGGCGTCGCTGGCACTGACCTCCAGGGCCTGACCATCGGTTTGCGCAGGTTGCAGGGTGATGCTGAACTGGCCGTCGGCGCCGGCTACGGCAGTGCCCAGTACTGCGCCGTCGGCCCCGCGTACGGTTACCGTCGAGCCGGCTTCGGCACGGCCGGTCAGGCGCAGGCCATCGGGCGATACCAACAGGTCGATGGGCGTGGCCGGTGGGGTGGTGTCCGGGTCGGCGCCACCCCCGCCACCGCCACCCCCGCTGCCGGCCGCCGCCGCCGCACCGCCGGCACCGAGCAGGCTGAGCCCGGCAATCGCCCAGGTGGGCATGGCGCTGCCAGCGGTACCCAGGCCTGCAACCAGCTCATCCAGGGAGTTTACGTCTTCGAAGGTGAAGCCCTCGAATGCCGCAGCATTGTACTGGGCGTGCCACAGGGTGCCGTCCTCGCCAACGAAGACAATGTCGCTGCCGACACCGGCCTGGTCCACTGCGAAGAAATTGCCGATGGTGATTTTTTCCCCGGACTTCAGGGTGAGGACCAAGTCCTGCCCGCGCTGGGTGACGGTGGCCAGCTGATCGGGAGCCACGGGCATCTGCACGACGCCTGGCCCTTTGAGATTGATATTGCCCCAGGCGCTCTGAGTGGCGACTTCAGTTTGCTTATCGGCGACGACGATGTTGTCCATGGATGCTCCCTGCTGGTGTCCGGATCCCCCAGCCCGCTATCGGGCTACAACCGCGGTAACAGGACCCGTGCAGGGGTGTTACGCACAGCCTCGACCAGGCAGCCGAGAGTGGGGTGGTTAGGGAGATATAGCAGCCAGGCGGGAAGCAACCAGATGGCTTTCTGGGTTAATCCTTTTGTAGATAAACCTCAGCGAAGCCCCAGCCGACGGGCCAATCGGCTGAGGTTGGCACGGTCCAGACCCAGCTCGCGCGCCGCTGCCGCCCAGTTGTCCTGATGCCGTTGCAGGCACGCTTCGATCACCTGGCGCTGGTAGCTGTCGACGGCCTCGCGCAGGCCACCCTCGGGCAGGTTGGCTACCGACAGCGGCGGGGCAGGGAGGGTCGTGGCTGCGGCCGCCGGTGCCGTTGTACGCACGTCCAGGTCGCTGACCTCAAGGGTCAGGATACGTGGCCGGTCGGGGTGTTGGCCCAGCGCCTTGAGCGCTGAACGGCCGATCAGGTGTTCCAGTTCGCGCACGTTGCCAGGCCAGGCATACGCCAGCAGCGCGGCCTGGGCCTCACTGCTCAGGCGCAGGCTGTTCAGGCCCAGGCGCGAACGGTTCTGTTCGAGGAAGTAGCCGGCCAATAGCAGCACATCACGCCCACGTTCGCGCAGTGGCGGTACCTGCAGCGGGTACACGCTGAGGCGGTGATAGAAGTCGGCGCGGAAGTTGCCGTTGCGCACTTCGGCCGCCAGGTCACGGTTGGTGGCGGCGATCAGGCGCACGTCCACGCGGTGCTCGCGGTCCGACCCCAGGCGTTGCAACTGACCGCTTTGCAAAACGCGCAGCAGCTTGGCCTGCACGGTCAGCGGCAGTTCGCCGACTTCGTCGAGGAACAGCGTGCCGCCGTTGGCCAGTTCAAACTTGCCGCGGCGCTCGCCGTGCGCGCCGGTGAAGGCCCCGCGCACATGGCCGAACAGCTCACTTTCCACCAGGGTGTCCGGCAGGGCTGCGCAATTGAGGCTGACCAGCGGCTGGTTGGCGCGGCTACTGGCCTGGTGCAGGGCCTGCGCCACCAACTCCTTGCCAACACCGGTTTCGCCGGTGATCAGTACGGTCAGGTCGCTGCCACCGACCAGGCGGATCTCTTCCACCAAGCGTTTGTGGGCCGGGCTTTGGCCGATCAGCTCCTGGTGCTGGCCACCGGCCTGGCGGTAGATTTCGGCGCGGCGGTGTTCGTCTTCGGCACGCAGGGCCAGGTGGTGGATACGCTCGGCCACGGTTACGGTCGCGGCGGCCAGGCTGGCGAAAGCTTGCAGGGCGTCCAGCTCCAGGCTCTGGAACTGCCCCGGGGTCAGCGCATCGAGGGTGACCAGGCCCCATGGGCGCTCATCGACCATCAACGGGCAGCCCATGCAGTCGTGAACTTCGAGCGAGGCCGCGACGGCGGTCACCAGGCCATCATAGGGGTCGGGCAGCTCGGAATCGCTGGCGAAGCGGGTGGGCTCGGGGCGGCTGAGCAGGATCTGGAATCGCGGGTGTTCGCTCACCCGGAACCGCCGGCCGAGGGTATCGGGGCTCAGCCCGTCCACGGCCAGCGGTACCAGCCATTCGCCGTCCAGGCGCAGCAGCGCGGCGGCATCGCATGGCAGCAGGCTGCGCATGGCCTGCAACAGGCGGCGGTAGCGCTCCTGGTCGGGCAGTTCGCGGGACAGGTCACTGACCAGTGGCAGCAACGTGGTGAGCAAAGGCTTTGTAGTCATATGGACTCCAGTAGGTCTTTGTGACTATACGGCGTGCTGGGTCTTTTTGACATGGTAAGCCTCAACTGTTTGATTTAGTTGGAAATTTAAGTTGGCACGATAGGTGTAATGACCTAGGCATCATTTAAAACCCTAGGCCCAGGAGTCACCGCAATGCTCAATGCCGACCAACGCGCTATCATCAAGGCCACCGTCCCCCTGCTGGAAAGCGGCGGGGAAGCGCTGACCACTCACTTCTACAAGATGATGCTCAGCGAGTACCCCGAGGTGCGTCCGCTGTTCAACCAGGCCCACCAGGCCAGCGGCGACCAGCCGCGCGCGCTGGCCAACGGCGTGCTGATGTATGCCCGCCACATCGACCAGCTGGAGCAACTGGGCGGCCTGGTCGGGCAGATCATCAACAAGCACGTCGCCCTGCAGATTCTGCCGGAGCACTACCCGATCGTCGGCAGTTGCCTGCTGCGCGCCATCGAGGAAGTGCTGGGCAAGGACATTGCTACCCCGGCGGTGATCGAGGCCTGGGGCGCTGCCTATGGTCAGTTGGCCGACATCCTGATCGGTGCCGAAGAAAACCTTTACCAGCAAAAGGAAGCGGCCGAGGGTGGCTGGCGCGGGACCCGCGAGTTCCGCCTGGTGCGCCGCGAACAGGAAAGCAGCGAAATCGTTTCGTTCTACTTCGTCCCTGTAGACGGCAAACCGGTGCTCAAGGCCGAGCCCGGGCAGTACATTGGCCTGAAACTGAACATCGACGGTGCCGAACAGCGCCGCAACTATTCGCTGTCGGCGTTGTGCGACGGCAAGGAGTACCGCATCAGCGTCAAGCGCGAGGCGGGCGGCAAGGTGTCCAACTACCTGCATGACCAGTTGCAGGTTGGCGATACCCTGCAACTGTTCCCGCCAGCAGGTGACTTCACCCTGGCTGCCAGTGCCAAGCCGCTGGTACTGATCAGTGGCGGTGTGGGCATTACCCCGACCCTGGCGATGCTGCAGGCCGCCCTGCACACCGGGCGTCAGGTGCATTTCATTCACTGCGCACGCAATGGTGCGGTGCATGCCTTCCGTGACTGGATCGATGGCCTGGCGGCGCGCCACCCGCAGCTCAAACGCTTCTACTGCTACGCCGAGGCGGATGGTGGTGCGGCCGATGCCGTCGGCGTGCTGAGCGAAGACCTGCTGGCCGAGTGGCTGCCGCGTGAACGGGACGTGGATGCGTACTTCCTTGGGCCGAAGGGCTTCATGGCGGCGGTAAAGCGCCAGCTCAAGGGCCTGGGCGTGCCGGAACAGCAGAGCCGCTACGAGTTCTTCGGGCCGGCGGCGGCGCTGGAGTGATGTAGTGGCCGTACCGGCCCTATCGCCGGCAAGCCGGCTCCCACGGGGACTGAGCAGGTTTTGGGGCTTGTAATGTTCCCTGTGGGAGCCGGCTTGCCGGCGATAGGGCCGGTCCAGGCTTATGCATTTCCAGCGGCATGCCACGCATCACACCTTTCTGCCTATATATAAAGGAAAGATGAAAGCACCAGCGCCGCTTTCATTCTTAATCATCCTTTAATCACGGTATCCTTCACTCCCGGGTGTCGAGGGGCTTGCCCCTGCGCGGCGCCCGGGCGCTGGTTTTTTGCCGCCCGCCGTTGAACCGACCTCGTTCTGGCCGGTCTCAGCCACACCGGATAGCCCTGCGCAGTGCTATCACGCCGCTTCCTCGGCACGCTCACAGGCCCCGCTCAGCGTGTAGACTTGCGCCAGGGCAGGCGGACCACGCTGCCACTTTCCATCGAAGGAACCGGTAATGAACGAACAAACATCGCGCCTGAATCGGGAACGGCGCTTTCTGGTGCTGCTGGGCCTGATCTGCATTTCGCTGATCGGCGGCGCGCTCTACATGCAGGTGGTACTGGGCGAGGCGCCGTGCCCGTTGTGCATCCTGCAGCGCTACGCACTGCTGTTCATTGCCGTGTTCGCGTTCATCGCGGCGGCCATGCCCGGGCGCCGTAGCCTGACCTTCTTCGAGGCCCTGGTCGTGCTCAGTGCCATTGGCGGAATGATTGCGGCTGGCAACCATGTGTATATACTCGCCAACCCGATGGTCAGTTGTGGTATCGATACGCTCCAGCCGATCGTCGATGACCTGCCGCTGGCCAAGCTGTGGCCCTTGGCATTCCAGGTCGACGGCTTCTGCAGCACGCCATACCCGCCGATCCTCGGTTTGTCGCTGGCGCAATGGGCGCTGGTAGCCTTCGTTCTGACCGCTGTGCTGGTGCCGCTTGGCATCTACCGAAACCGCCGCCAGGCTTAGACAAAAGTCCCGATTTGCGTGGGGTCTTTTACAGGCCGCGAGAACAGGGAAAAGTTGCCGCCCGCTTGATCTGGATCAATCTCAAAGCCTTGCAGCATGCGGCTTTGAGGCCTGGCAAGCGGGGTGCGACAAACTGTCGCGAAGTTGAATAATTACTCGCCATTGTTGCAGATTCTGTAAAAGACTGTTGCTCAATAAGTCATAGTCAAGGGTTGGCGACCTAACTACAATCGCCCCCAATTCCCGTTCGGCACTGCTTGCGAGTCGCAGGATTGAAGGAAGCCCCAGCGCTTCTTTTTGCTGACTTCGTCAAGTTTCGCCCAACGGCGATACCGGGCGGACCCCCCTCCGCGTTTTCCCGCACCAAATGGACTTGGTCTGAAGTACAGGCCTGTTGCCTACGAAACCAAAAGCACCGCTAACCCGCTTGAGCCAAGGTCCTGCAGTCAGACCCAGGCAGGAGCGAGTACGGGCGCGACATGCCTCACTTGGCAGGACGAAGTGTTGGCTACCAAAACACAAATTGCATTGAAGCAAGCTGATCTAGAGGTCGTGAGATGAGTAAAAAGCGTTACCCCAGACTGTTTGGCATATTGCCCTTTTTAGGCATGCTTTTACTCAGTGGGTGCAACTGGACCCTGCTCGACCCGAAGGGCCAGGTCGGCATTGAGCAAAAGAACCTGATCCTGATCGCTACCGGGCTTATGCTGCTGGTGGTGGTGCCCGTCATCATCATGACCCTGGCGTTCGCCTGGAAGTACCGTGCTTCCAACAAGGCTGCCACCTACACCCCTGACTGGTCGCACTCGACCAAGATCGAGGCCGCGGTGTGGATCATCCCGATCCTGATCATCATCGCCCTGGGTTACGTCACCTACAAGTCCACCCACAAGCTGGATCCGTACCGTCCGCTGGACTCCGACGTCAAGCCGGTACAGATCGACGTGGTCGCGCTGGACTGGAAGTGGCTGTTCATCTACCCGGAGCAGGGCATTGCCACGGTCAACAAGATCGTCTTCCCGGCTAACACCCCGGTCAACTTCCGCGTCACCTCCGACGCCGTGATGAACTCGTTCTTCATCCCGGGCCTGGGCGGCCAGATCTACGCCATGGCCGGCATGACCACCAAGCTGCACCTGATCGCCAACGAAAACGGTGAATTTGACGGTATCAGCGCCAACTACAGCGGTGCTGGCTTCACCGGCATGAAATTCAAGGCTACTGCCACTTCCCAGGAAGACTTCGACAAGTGGGTCGCCGAGGTCAAGCAGTCGCCGAAGAAGCTGGACAAGGCCGAATACGACGCCTTGGCCAAACCAAGCGAAAACAACCCAGTCGCGCTGTATAGCGAGGCATCGCCAGAGCAGTTCCAGCTGATCGTAGACAAGTACGAAGGCATGAACCGCGGCCGTAGCCACGAAGAAGCTGGCAGCAAAGATCTGGCCACAACCAAGGGTGTGGAATCGAGTATGCAACCAGCTGCCGGTGCAGAGGAGTAAGAGATGTTCGGTAAATTAAGCCTGGAGGCGATACCCTATCACGAGCCGATAGTCATGGTGACGCTTGCCATGATCGCGCTCGGCGGTATCGCTGTCGTCGGTCTTATCACCTATTTCCGCAAGTGGACCTACTTGTGGAGCGAGTGGCTGACTACTGTCGACCACAAAAAGATCGGCGTGATGTACATCATCGTCGCGATGGTCATGCTGCTGCGCGGCTTTGCCGACGCCATCATGATGCGTACCCAGCTGGCTGCCGCAACCGGTGGCTCCGAAGGCTACCTGCCGCCTGAACACTATGACCAGATCTTCACCGCTCACGGTGTGATCATGATCATCTTCATGGCGATGCCGTTCTTCACCGGCCTGATGAACCTGGCGGTTCCTCTGCAGATCGGTGCACGTGACGTTGCCTTCCCGTTCCTGAACTCCCTGAGCTTCTACCTGCTGCTGGCAGGCGTGCTGCTGGTCAACATCTCGCTGGGCGTTGGTGAATTCGCCAAGACCGGCTGGGTTGCCTATCCGCCGCTCGCAGGCATCCAGTACAGCCCTGGGGTAGGTGTCGATTACTATATCTGGGCGCTACAGCTATCCGGATTGGGTACGACGCTTACCGGCGTGAACTTCCTCGTCACCGTGATGAAGATGCGCGCACCTGGCATGAAGCTGATGGACATGCCGATCTTCACCTGGACCTGCACCTGGGCCAACGTCCTGATCGTTGCATCGTTCCCGATCCTGACTGCTGCACTTGCGCTGCTGACTGTTGACCGTTATCTGGACTTCCACATTTTCACCAACGAGCTTGGTGGGAACCCGATGATGTACGTCAACCTGTTCTGGGCGTGGGGCCACCCTGAGGTTTACATCCTGATCCTGCCGGCCTTCGGCGTGTTCTCGGAAGTGACTTCGACGTTCTCGGGCAAACGCCTGTTCGGCCACCACTCGATGATCTACGCATCGGGCGCGATCGCCATCCTTGGCTTTGCGGTATGGCTGCACCACTTCTTCACCATGGGTGCCGGCGCCAGCGTCAACACCTTCTTCGGCCTGGCGACGATGCTGATCTCCATCCCGACCGGTGTGAAGCTGTTCAACTGGCTGTTCACCATGTACCAGGGCCGCGTGCGCTTCACCCCGCCGATGCTCTGGACCCTGGGCTTCATGGTCACCTTCTCCATCGGTGGCATGACCGGCGTACTGCTGGCCGTTCCAGGTGCTGACTTCGTTCTGCACAACAGCCTGTTCGTTATTGCGCACTTCCACAACGTGATCATCGGTGGCGCGGTATTCGGCTATATCGCCGGCTTCGCTTTCTGGTTCCCGAAAGCCTTCGGCTTCACCCTGAACGAGAAGTGGGGCAAAGCTGCCTTCTGGTTCTGGCTGTCGGGCTTCTACGTTGCGTTCATGCCGCTGTACGCCCTGGGCTTCATGGGCATGACCCGTCGTCTGAACCACTCCGACAACCCACTGTGGGAACCCTACCTGTACGTAGCCGTTGTCGGCGCCGTGCTGATCCTGTTCGGTATCGCTTGCCAGCTGATCCAGCTGTACGTTTCGGTCCGCGACCGCAACCAGAACCTGGACGTGACCGGCGACCCATGGGGCGGCCGTACCCTGGAATGGTCGACTTCTTCGCCACCTCCGTTCTACAACTTCGCTCACATGCCTGAGAAAGTTGGCCTGGACTGCTGGCACGAAGCCAAGGAAGAAGGCGTTGCGTACAAGGTTCCGGCCAAGTACGAAGCCATCCACATGCCGAGCAACACTGCTACCGGTCTGTTCATGGGCCTGTTCCTGACCGTCTTCGGCTTCGCTTTCATCTGGCACATCTGGTGGCTGGTGGGCGCGAGCCTGGTTGCAACCATCGCGGTCTTCGTTCGCCACGCTGCACGTGACGACCAGGGCTACATGGTTCCGGCCGAAGAAGTGGCGCGCATCGAAGGCGAGCGTATGAAAGCGCTGGCCAAAGCAGGTGCTCTGCCTGCCGGCGCACGTGTCGAATCGTTTGAGCGGGTGTAATCAATGTCCAGTCAAGTAATGCACGGCGGCGCAGCTCATGGTCACGACCATGGGCATGACGACCACCACCACGACTCGGGCCAGATGACCGTACTGGGTTTCTGGCTGTACCTGATGACCGACTGCATCCTGTTTGCGTCGCTCTTCGCCACCTACGCGGTGCTGTCCGGCAGTTTTGCCGGCGGCCCGTCGGGTCACGACATCTTCCAGCTCGACTTCGTAGCTGTTGAAACGCTGTTCCTGCTGCTGTCCTCGATCACCTTCGGCTTCGCCATGCTGAAGATGTTCGATGGCAAGAAAGCAGGTGTGCTGGGCTGGTTGGCTGTGACCTTCCTGTTCGGTGCTGGCTTCATCGCGATGGAAATCTATGAATTCCATCACCTGATCGGCGAGGGCTTCGGCCCGCAGCGCAGTGGCTTCCTGTCGGGCTTCTTTGCCCTGGTAGGTACCCACGGCCTGCACGTGACTGCTGGTCTGATCTGGATGGCAATCATGATGTACCAGATCAACAAGCACGGCATCACGCCGACCGCCAAGACCCGCATGAGCTGCCTGAGCCTGTTCTGGCACTTCCTTGACGTGGTCTGGATCTGCGTATTCACCGTCGTTTACCTGCTGGGGGTTCTGTAATGGCTAACGCACACGACACTCATCACGAAGGTAATCACGGCAGCGTCAAGTCGTACATGATCGGTTTCGTACTGTCGATCATCCTGACCGCGATCCCGTTCGGCCTGGCCATGACCGCCAGCCTGCCGAAGAACCTGACCGTTCTGATCATCGTTGCCATGGCCGTGATCCAGGTGGTTGTGCACCTGGTGTACTTCCTGCACATGGACCGCTCGAAAGAGCAACGCAACAACGTATCGACGTTCCTGTTCACCACGCTGGTGATCGCACTGCTGGTCGGCCTGTCGCTGTGGATCATGTTCAGCATCCACTTCGAAATGCTGGCCAAGTGAGGTAAGACTGCATGTCCGTTAAGCACTTTATCCAAATCACCAAACCGGGGATCATTTTCGGTAACGTGCTTTCCGTGGCAGGCGGTTTCTTCCTTGCCTCGAAGGGCCATGTGGATTTCGCCCTGTTCCTGGCGGCGGTGATCGGTACTTCGCTGGTGGTAGCGTCCGGATGCGTGTTCAACAACTGCATCGACCGTGACATCGACCACAAGATGGAGCGCACCAAGAACCGCGTGATGGTTCAGGGCGGCATGTCGCTGCCCCTCGCGCTGATCTACGCCACCCTGCTTGGGGTGGCGGGTTTCAGCCTGCTGTATGTCCAGGCCAACCCGCTGTCGGCGTTCTGCGCAGCAGTAGGGTTCGTCGTCTACGTCGGCTTCTACAGCCTGTGGCTGAAGCGCAAGTCGGTGCACGGCACCTTGGTCGGCAGCCTGTCGGGTGCCATGCCCCCGGTGATCGGTTACTGCGCCGTGAGCAACAGCTTCGACCTGGCTGCGGTAACCCTGCTGGTGATGTTCAGCCTGTGGCAAATGCCGCACAGCTTTGCCATTGCCATCTTCCGCTTCAAGGATTACAGCGCTGCCAACATTCCGGTGCTACCGGTGGCGCGCGGCATTCTGGCGGCGAAGAAGCAGATCGTGCTGTACGTACTGGCTTTCGTGCTCGCTACCTTGATGCTCACCCTCGGCGGTTACGCCGGCCTCGGCTACCTGGCCGTGGCAGCTGCCATGGGCCTGTACTGGCTGTACATGGCCTGGGGTGGCTACAAGGCCGAGGACGACAGCAAGTGGGCGCGCAAGGTGTTCGGCTTCTCCATCCTCACCGTCACTGCCCTGAGCGTGATGATGGGTGTGGACAGCCAAACTGCTGCGGACGTGCTGATGACATACGCACGCTGAAATAGCTGCCTGTTTCACGAAAACCCTGGCCATGTGCCGGGGTTTTTTTATGGGTGTTTTTCCTGTGCCGGCCACGGCGCAGGTCCCAGGGGCTGCGGGTAACCCTGTGGGAGCGGGCGAGCCCGCGAAGAGGCCAGCGCAGGAAAACATAAATCCTGTATTTTCAAAAAATACTTCTGAAAAGATCTAACAAAACAGGTTTTTGTCCTTTACAGGTATCCTCTCTCGGCACTATCTTCTGATCCAGGCCGCCATATCGGCCAGCGTCGCTCGGACGGTTCCGGGCGCTTACGTTCTCAGAGGAAACCATGGCCAACCCAGGTTCGCCGCGCCGCTTTGCGCGCATCGATCGTCTCCCCCCTTACGTCTTCAACATCACTGCCGAGCTCAAGATGGCTGCCCGCCGCCGTGGCGAGGACATCATCGACCTGAGCATGGGTAACCCCGATGGCGCCACGCCGCCGCACATTGTCGAGAAGCTGGTGCAGGTTGCCCAGCGTGAAGACACCCACGGCTATTCCACCTCGCGCGGTATTCCGCGCCTGCGCCGGGCCATCGCCAACTGGTACAAGGAGCGCTACGAAGTCGACATCGACCCGGAGAGCGAAGCCATTGTCACCATCGGTTCGAAGGAAGGCCTGGCGCACCTGATGCTCGCCACCCTCGACCAGGGCGACACCGTGCTGGTGCCCAACCCCAGCTACCCGATCCACATCTACGGCGCGGTGATCGCCGGCGCCCAGGTGCGCTCCGTGCCGCTGGTGCCGGGGGTGGACTTCTTCAACGAGCTTGAGCGCGCCATTCGCGAGTCGATACCCAAGCCGAAGATGATGATCCTTGGCTTCCCGTCCAACCCCACCGCGCAGTGCGTAGAGCTGGACTTCTTCGAGCGTGTGGTTGCACTGGCCAAGCAGTATGGTGTGCTGGTGGTGCATGACCTGGCCTATGCCGACATCGTCTATGACGGCTGGAAAGCCCCGTCGATCATGCAGGTGCCGGGCGCCAAGGACATTGCGGTGGAGTTCTTCACCCTGTCCAAAAGCTACAACATGGCGGGTTGGCGCATTGGCTTCATGGTCGGCAACCCCGAGCTGGTCAATGCGCTGGCGCGGATCAAGAGCTACCACGACTACGGCACCTTCACCCCGCTGCAAGTGGCGGCCATCGCTGCCCTGGAAGGCGACCAGCAGTGCGTGCGCGACATTGCCGAGCAGTACCGCCAGCGCCGCAACCTGCTGGTCAAAGGCCTGCACGAGTTGGGCTGGATGGTCGAGAACCCCAAGGCGTCGATGTACGTCTGGGCGAAGATTCCGCCGGCGTATGCGCACCTGGGGTCGCTGGAGTTTTCCAAGAAGCTGCTGGCCGAGGCCAAGGTATGCGTGTCGCCGGGCATCGGTTTTGGTGATTACGGCGATGATCATGTGCGCTTTGCCCTGATCGAGAACCAGGACCGCATTCGCCAGGCCATCCGCGGCATCCGGCAGATGTTCCGGGCTGACGGGCTGGTCCGCAAGTAAGACCATCGCGACCCAAGGCCGCTCCCACAGTGACCACGCAGCATCCGAAAGCTGCGCTGTACCGGTGGGAGCGGCCTTGCGTCGCGAAAGGGCTGCAAAGCAGGCTCAGGATCTTCAGCCGGGCGAGCTTTCCGCCTGCATTCCAAGCTTCAGCCAACCTACCTTCGGCACTCATTTCTCACCGAAGGGATCCCCCCATGAGTGTCTTCACCGCCTATTTCTGCGGCACCGGCTCGCACCGCTTCGACCACGCCAACCCCAACTTCTGGAACGGCGAGCTGGTTTCAACCCTGGCCAGCAACGAGCAGGGCCACGAGTTCGCCCATTGGATTGCTGTGGATGGTCCAGGCAGCGGCAACCTTCAGGATGACAACCTGTTCGTGGAACCTGGTGGCTATTACAACTGGACCGGGCAGCTGTTTGGCCGCGGCTGGGAGGAAAACGTCAACCACGTGCTGCAGGTGATCAAAGGCGAAAGCAACTGGCAGCGCAACGAACTGAGCAAGGAAGAATACGAGCGGCTGAAGCAAGCCGGGGTGCCGATACCGGATGCAGGGTCTGCGGCCTCATGGTTCTGGCGCAACTACAGCTACGGCGCCCGCCACCCCACACCGCAGCAATTGCAGGAGGGCATCATCAGCATGTTCCGCAAGCCGCGCCTGCCGACCCAGGTCAACCTGGTGGGCTGGAGCAGGGGAGGGATCAGCTGCCACATGCTGGCCAATGCCATGGCACAAGACCCTGTACTGCGCGACATACCGGTGAACATCTTTGCCATCGACCCGGTACCGGGCGTTGGCAATGTGCAGCAGCAGCGGGTCAGCCTGACCGGCAACGTGAAGGAGTACGTGGGGTTCTATTCACGGGATGAGCGTTCCAAAGGGTTTGCCTGCGTGGTTCCTGCCGTGGCGAGCACTACACGCATCTGCATTTATCCAATGCCTGGCCGGCACGCCACGCTGGTAGGCAACGCATCGCTTGACGGCGCGGGCGCGGGCAAGGTGTTGGCTGAGCCGGGGTTGATCGTTCGCCACTTTGCCGAAGTCTGCCTGGCCCGCTGGGATGTGCAGTTGGGCAAGCGCCTGGCGTTGACCAACAGCCAGCTGATGCAGTATCACCAGCAAATGGCGGCGGCAGACGACCAGTACCAGGCCATGCGAAAGGCGTCCTATACCGTGCTCACCGAGGGTGAGAAGGACGACCGCCTGGTGCACTGTGGCCAAGCGCCCATGCGCTTCAGCGAGGTGCAGGGTACAGCCTACGAACCCTGCACGGGCCTGGCCTTGCAGCGCTGGGACGCCGACACTTACAAAGCCATCTGCTAGCGTTGCCAGGCGGCCGGATCAGCGGCAATTTTTTTTTGCATTGCCCCTCTATCCAGCCGCCCCTGCTTGGACTGAGAATGGCGCCGCGGGCCAGACCCGATAACAACAACCTTCCCTCCGTGCCATCATGTCCGAATACAACCCTTGCCTTGACTGCGGCGCCTGCTGCGGGTACTTCCGTGTGTCTTTCTTCTGGGGCGAATGCCAGTCTGCCGGGGGTGTTGTCCCGGATGACCTGGTGGTGCAGGTCAACCCTACCCGTGTGGCCATGATCGGCACCGATGCCAAGCCGTGCCGCTGTATCGCTCTGCAGGGCGAGGTCGGCAAAGAGGTGGCCTGTACCATTTATGCCAACCGCTCCAGCCCGTGCCGTGAGTTCGAGGCGTCGTGGGAGGGTGGGGTGCACAACCCCAGCTGTGACGCCGCCCGGGCAGCATATGGCCTGCCACCGCTGACACCGCCTGGGGCCAACGAGCCGCATTGGCCGGATGACGGGGCCGAGGTGGCCTGACGCTTTTTCGCTGGCCTGCACTGGCCCTATCGCCGGCAAGCCAGCTCCCACAGGCGTTGCATATCTCGTGGCAAACACCTGTCAGTCCTGATGCGATTTCTGTGGGAGCGGCCTTGTGTCGCGATGGGCTGCGCAGCAGCCCCGGGATGCCGTAACCTCGCGCTTGACGTTAAACTGTCATCTCCCCAGCAATGGACAGGAGATCCGGCGTGACCCCACCCCGCAGTTTCCCCAGTGACCTCTGCCTCGACAGCCCGCGCCTGCAACTGCGCCCCATGCGCCATGCCGATGCCGCGCAGTGGCTGGCGATCATGGCCGACCCCGAGGTCATGCGTTATTGGCACCATGCCCCTTGGCAAAACCTGGCCGAGGCCGAAAGCGCCCTGGCCGCCGACCGCGAAGCCTATGCCAATGGCGACCAGCTCAAGCTGGGTATGTACCGCCGCGACAACGGTGAACTCATCGGCATGGTCCAGCTGTTCAACATCGACGATGTTTCCCGCCGTGGCGAGATCGGCTACTGCCTGGCCAGCGCCGTGCAGGGCAGGGGCTACATGGACGAAGCGCTCACCTGCTTCATCGATTACCTGGCCAACACCCTGCACATGCGCCGCCTGGAAGGTGAGATCGACCCGCGCAACCAAGGCTCGGCACGCACCCTGGAACGGCAAGGTTTCGTGCTTGAAGGCACCCTGCGGGCGCGCTGGTGCGTGGCCGGTGAGTTGTCCGACTCCGGCATCTATGGTCTGCTGCTTGAGCCCCCGGTCGCCTAGGAATTTGCGCTTTGCCCGTTTTCTACCTGAGCATTAGCCTGCTGCTGTACTTGCTCGCCCTGTTCTTCAACGGCGCGCACATGAATGGCGGGCATCACATGCCGGCGCTGCAGATGCTGCTGTACGGGCCATGGGGCTTGCCCTTCGGCTTGCACCAATGGTTTGCCAACCCGCTGCTGGCGTTGGCCATCCTTGCCCACCGGCGCTTTCGCCGGCTGGCATTGCTGGCCGGGTTGGCGGCGGTTTACCTGGCGGGCAGCAGCTTCGGCATCACCCGTCTGCCGGATAACCAGACTTATGAATTCCATGACCTGAGCGGGTTTGGTGCCGGCTTCTACCTGTGGCTGGCGGCGATGGGCGTGTTCTGCCTGGGCCAGGCCTGGCATTGCTGGAAGGCCCGCAGCGCTGAGGATATGCCCGGTTGGAACTGGCTTGATGTGGCCTTGATTGCGGCGTTGGGTGTGGCGGTTTATGCCGCCACACAGATGCCAGCGCTGCAATTCGAGCCGGGCAAGGTGCTGATGCCGCCGGTGCAACCCCAGACGCTTTGATACCTAAAAGGAGAGTTGGCATGTGCAAGCAATACCTGGCAGGGCTGGCACTGACCTGCGTGCTGCCATTGGCCGTGGCCGATGACTACACGGCGGCCTACGTGCAGTGCATGGACAAGGCCTCCAGCACGGTGGCCATGAGTGAGTGCATCGGGGCCGAGACGCAGGTGCAGGACCAGCGCTTGAACCGGGTGTACGAGCAACTGATGGGCAAGCTGGATGCCGGGCAGCAGAAAAGCTTGCGCGATGTGCAGCGCAAGTGGCTGGCGTACCGCGATGGCAATTGCCAGTTTCATGTGCAGGCCAGTGGCGGGACCATGGCGCAGCTGGAGGGTGGTACCTGCATGATGAGCATGACCCGCGACCGCGCGGCGGAGCTGGAGCGGGTGCTTAGCCCGGGGCAGTGAGTTGCCTGTACGGGCCTCTTCGCGGGCATGCCCGCTCCCACAGGGGTAGTGTTGGGAGCAACTGTCTTGTATTGCCTGGACTGGCCTCATCGCCGGCAAGCCAGCTTGTATGGTTAGACTTGAAGGGAGGAGGAGGG
>JADHEE010000075.1_pt1 | contig 64626 bp, 50 predicted proteins | sample 8952401 | NCBI WGS metagenome assembly JADHEE01 (sample SAMN16124438, study PRJNA663242) | bioreactor sludge metagenome | isolation source: sludge (ammonium) | place: India:Bengaluru | collected 2019-02-28 | reverse complement strand
AATTGAGTTTCGTCCACGACTGCGAAATTTCCATATAGCGAAGCCAGTTAATCGCCCCTGCCGCACTGTTATCTTCGACCAGCGCATCGGCCGTGTCTTTATCGAGACGCAGGGTCATCGGCCCTGAGTTCGTCAGCCAGCCATCTTTGATGATCCATTTGTTGTTGTCCAGCCAGAACGGCAGCGCCCCGCTGAACGGCCCGGACATGGCGAACTGTTTCGGATTAATAGCGCTGATCAGTTCGCTGGAAGAGATATTATTCACCCGCAGCAGCGCCGCATCGTGCTGCGGCATGCGCAGCTGCTGCATGGTCACTTTGCCACCCAGCAGATCCACGCTCACATCGGTGAGCAGCAGCGGATTCGCCTCGCTCCAGGGGTAGTCGCCCTGCAGGTCGGCGGTGATGTTGCGGGCCGTAAATTGATTGATCACTTCGCCGATGCGCAGCGTTACCGGGCCATGGGTGCCCAGCGACCAGGTGCCCTGGCTGAAGCGGAACGGTAGGACGAAATCAACACCATTGATTTTGTTGTCCGGCATCCAGACGCTGCCGCTTTTCACCACGCCGTGCCCCCCGGCCTCAAAGCCCTGGTCAGCCGCTGCGGAGAAGGCGACCTGGGCATACAGATCCCCTTCGCGGAGGGTCATTTTCCAGTCCGGCGGAACCAGCGGCTGGAAGACGGTCAGGGATTGTTTCGGCCACCAGGCCTGGCCACGCAGCCGCTCCCCATCCCAGCGTCCGTTCAGCTGCACCGGGCCAATGGCTTCGGCGTTAAGCGTGCCTTTGAACCGGAACAGGGTCGGATCGCTGCCATCAACGCTGAATTTGACCGTTGAGGGGGGCAGTACGCTGCCGCCGGTGAAGGTGGTTTCCCCGGCCTCAAAGGATAACGCGCCGCTAAAGTGTGGCCGGGCGGGATCGCGCTGCCAGCGGATCGGGCTTTCCAGCACCATACGCGGTGCGCTGGCGTGCAGGGTGCCGTACTTCAGTTGGTCAAATCCGGTTGAGAGTTCGCTAAGCTCAATCACGCTGTCGCGCCACTCCCCTCTCCCTGCCACATCCCAGCGGGCCTGCATTGGGGTGAAGTTGCCCTCTCCCCAGTAGCGCCACTGCCATAACCCGCTGTCCGGCAGGAAGTCACTGGCCCGGCCGTCAAGATGCAGGGTGAAATCCCCCATCTCCCGTTCATGGGCGCGAAGAATGGCCTGCAGGCGACCATCAATGCCCTTGCGGGTCAGCACCACCCCGGCCAGCGGCCAGCGCACCTCGTCAATGTTGAGGGAGTCGATGATTCGGCCCCGGGAGCGCAGCAGCGCCCCTGGCGCAAAGGCCAGCCGTGGCTCGGCCAGACTCCCGGTCAGCATAGCGGGCAACCCGACATAGAGGATGAGATCGTTCTGCTTGGCAACGCCGGTGAGCTGCAGCGGCATGGCGCTGTTATCCATGCTCAGCTTGCCGGGGCCAAAGGTGAGTACCGCGTTGCCTTTCCCGGCATCGCCCTGAGTCAGAACGTTCATTCGCCCACTGACGACGGCATTCTCCGTGCCCTGTTGCCAGTTGTCGATCTTCAGCCCCAGGCGGCCGCTCAGGGGAATACCGGCCTGGTCCCAGCGCCAGCGTCCGTCGCTGATGGTCAGCTGTTCAGGGGTGATCTGCCAGGGAAGATCTAACAACGGCTCGCCGCTCTCCCGCTCAACCATCACCAGTTGGCCCTGATTGTCCTGCCACGCCAGATCGGCATCCACCAGCGACGTAAGCTGCGGCACCGAGAAGGTCGCTTCCGCATGCCCTTGCACCGGCAGGCCGTCCGGCACCAGCGGCAGGGTAAATTCCCCTACCAGCGTCACCGGCTGTGGGTTGTCGGGCAGATGCAGCGTCACGTCGCTGACAGTCAGGGAACGTCCCCGGAGGGTGCCGTGCAGGCTGAACTGATCCCCGTGGTAAGTAATGTCCTGTCGCGACGGCGTCAGCGAGGCGGTTAATTTTCCCTGCCACTGCTGCCAGGGAGAAAGCGTCAGGCGGTCGATGGTCAGCCAGGTATTGGGCAGCAGCGACTGCCATTCAGCCAGGGTTTTTGGTGCGGAGGGCGTGGACTCGCTCGCAGGGATTTTACTCAGGCAGGCGCTGTTGAGATCCAGCGCGGCGATGTCGATTTTCCAGCGGCTCGGGTGGCTGAGGGTGGCGTTTTCAATGCGGGCGATTTCGCAGTCTTCGACCAGGTAGCGCAGATCGGCAATCACCAGGGCGTTGCGGGTCAGGCGTGGGCTTTTTTCAAACGCGATCCGGGTGCCGGCAGGCAGCCAGATGCCAGCAAGCGTGGGAACCCACTGCGCAAGGGTCAGCAGCAGCGTCAACGGTAAAAGAATGATCAGCAGCAGCAGTGCGATCGCGGCTTTGTATTTACCCCTCATGGGCAGTTAATATCCTGATTTAGCGAAAAAATTAGCCGACAGTACCGAATAGTGTGGCATGTTTCGTCAGGCAGGTGAAGCGAAGGCCTGTTTAAGGATAGATGCGATCACCCTGAATGTGAGCGTTTTTACGCTTTGCGCCTGCCGGTCCAGGACCACAAAAAAACCGCCCGGAGGCGGTTTAGAAAAGGCTTTCTCACGCTATTTTCTGATCACGTCAGGGTCATCAGGATCCAGCGGGTCATTGACATCAGGGATGTCATCATCAGTCAGGGGATCATCTTCACCAGGAAGCGGATCGCTACTGCCAGGAAGCGGTTCATCATCAGGAACAGGATCAATATAATCTGGACGATCAGCCATAAAGCCTCCGTCAAACGCTGTTATGAGAGGTTATTTCGATTTACCCGGTTTCTGTTTGTTCTGCTCATCTTGATTCTTTTGCGGCTGCTTAGGTTGTTCTTTAGAGACATGTTGGACGGTGGATTTCATTTTGAAAACTCCGAGGTTAGATGCAGCAAGTCGCCACCCTAAAACTATAAGTTACGCTTATAGTTATTTCGAGCGGGGCGGCAGGAAATTCTGTTTATCGCCTTGTTTTGAAGAGGATTATTTGATCATGCCGGGCCTGCTCTCCCCCTCTCACCGGCAGGCAGCGGAGTGGCGCTACACAAAAAAGCGCGTCAGGTTAAAGAACATAGGGTTATTGTGCCCGGATGTTGTAAAATTATTATCAGAACTTATTGAATTCAATAATATTTTAAAATTTGTATGATTATTTTAATCATGCTAACGTAGTTCTAAAACCACTGGAGAAAGTCTTATGAAACTCGCGGTATATAGCACAAAGCAGTACGACAAAAAGTATCTGCAACATGTTAACGAGGGATATGGATTCGAACTTGAATTTTTCGACTTTCTGCTTAACGAAAAAACAGCGAAAACCGCGCATGGGTTCGATGCGGTCTGTATTTTTGTTAACGATGACGGCAGTCGTCCAGTGCTGGAAGAGTTAAAAAAACAGGGCGTGAAGTATATCGCGCTGCGCTGCGCGGGCTTTAACAATGTCGATCTCGATGCGGCTAAAGAGCTGGGTCTGCAGGTAGTACGCGTTCCGGCCTACTCACCGGAAGCGGTGGCGGAACATGCTATAGGCATGATGATGTCCTTAAACCGTCGTATTCATCGCGCTTATCAACGTACCCGTGATGCGAACTTCTCGCTGGAAGGCCTAACCGGTTTCACTATGTACGGTAAAACCGCCGGGGTGATCGGCACCGGTAAAATTGGGGTCGCGGCGCTGCGGATCCTGAAAGGCTTTGGTATGCGTCTGCTGGCGTTTGACCCCTATCCGAGCGCTGCCGCACTGGAGATGGGCGTGGAGTATGTGGACCTGCCGACGCTGTATGCCGAGTCAGACGTTATCTCTCTGCACTGCCCGCTCACCGCAGACAATTACCATCTGCTGAACCAGAGCGCATTTGATCAGATGAAAGATGGCGTGATGATCATCAACACCAGCCGCGGTGGCCTGGTGGACTCTCAGGCCGCCATTGAAGCACTGAAAACACAAAAAATCGGCGCGCTTGGGATGGACGTCTACGAGAACGAACGCGATCTGTTCTTTGAAGATAAATCTAACGACGTGATTCAGGATGACGTGTTCCGTCGCCTCTCGGCCTGCCACAACGTATTGTTTACCGGGCATCAGGCGTTTTTGACCGCCGAGGCGCTGATCAGCATTTCGGAAACCACGCTGGGCAACCTGAGCCAGCTGGAGAAAGGTGAAGCAAGTCCGAACGCGCTATAAACGCATAAACGCCAGGGGAACGGAGCCCATACTTTAGCCGTATGTTCCCCCTTACCTTATCCCTCTCCCCCTGGGGAGAGGGATGAGCATCCCACCCTGTTTTCAGATTATCCCGCAAGACAATCCCCGCCAGCGCAATACACTATGCATTAGCTATTTATGAAGTGAATATATTGAGAAGAACCATGAAAACGCTCGTCGCAGTAACACTCCTGAGCATGGCGCTGGCAGGCTGTGTCAATCCAGGAAAAGCCTCCGTGCAGGAAGAACAGCTTCAGCAGCACCGCTTTGTGCTGCAAAGTATTGACGGCACCGCCATCAACCCGACCACTACGCCGCCGGAAATCGCCTTTGGTGAAGACCTGGCAGTATCAGGTGTGATGTGTAACCGCTTCAGCGGCCAGGGCAAGCTGTCGGACGGCGAGCTGAAGGTGAAAGCGCTCGCCATGACGCGCAAACTGTGCGCCGAGCCACAGCTCAATGACCTGGACCACGCGATCGGCACGATGCTACGCAACGGCACCCAGGTCGATCTGACGGAAGACGTGTTAACCCTGGCGACGGCAGAGACGACGCTGGTCTTTAAACGCGCAGAGTAATCAGTAAGACCCGCAGGATCCTAGGGCAAGCGACTGTTCACTGCAGCGTTTGCCGTTAGGCAGCGCACACATGCCGATGGCCGAACCATCCAGCTGACGCGCAACGGACAGCGCCCCGCCAACCATAGCGCAATTTGCCTGCCCGGAACTGGACATTGCCGCCTTCAGACCCGGCGCTACGTGCGCGGCGGTGGCCTGCTGAACAGGTTCATTGCTGCAGGCCGACAGTAACAAAGCGGCACACCCTACCCAAAATGCTGCGCGCATAATCTCTCCCCATGTTGAATTGCAAAACCTATGCATAATAGGCACCCCACGCCCTGCCGTCGAGAGCCGAAGCGCGGTTTTCTGCGCTGTCAACGAAATTGCAGAGCAGTTTCAGGCAAAAGTTTGATCAAACCATTGATGGCATTAATAAGCAGGACACAAAAGCGAAAATCGTTTCAGCGGGCCTTTGCTAAAATAAAAAGATAATTACAGGACTCGCCGATGTGTCACGGGTCCCTCTTTTTTTGCGCAATGTAAGGGTGTCATATGCAAACTATTGACGGGAATGGCGCAGTTGCGTCCGTCGCGTTTCGCACCAGTGAAGTGATCGCCATCTACCCCATTACACCCAGCTCAACGATGGCTGAACAGGCCGATGCCTGGGCCGGGAATGGGCTGAAAAACGTCTGGGGAGATGTCCCTCGTGTGGTCGAAATGCAGTCTGAAGCCGGAGCGATTGCTACCGTCCACGGCGCGCTGCAGACCGGGGCGCTGTCCACCTCCTTTACGTCATCGCAGGGGCTGCTGCTGATGATCCCGACGCTGTACAAGCTGGCAGGACAACTCACGCCCTTCGTCCTCCACGTCGCGGCGCGCACCATCGCCACCCACGCGCTGTCGATTTTTGGCGATCACTCTGACGTGATGGCCGTGCGCCAGACCGGCTGCGCCCTGCTCTGTTCCGGCAGCGTGCAAGAGGCGCAGGATTTCGCCCTCATCTCCCACATGGCGACGCTGAAAAGCCGGGTGCCCTTTATTCACTTCTTCGATGGGTTCCGCACCTCGCACGAAATCAACAAGATTGTGTCGATTTCAGATGACACCATCCGCAGTTTGCTCCCGCAGGCCGAGATTGACGCCCACCGCGCCCGCGCGCTGAACCCGGAGCATCCGGTGATCCGCGGCACCTCCGCCAACCCGGATACCTATTTCCAGTCCCGCGAGGCTACTAACCCGTGGTACAACGCGGTTTATGACCATGTGGATCAGGCGATGGCCGATTTTGCCGCCGCTACCGGACGCGAGTACAAACCGTTCGAGTATTATGGCCATCCGCAGGCGGAGCGCGTGATTGTGATCATGGGTTCCGCGATTGGCACCTGTGAAGAGGTGGTGGATGAACTGCTGAGCCGGGGCGAAAAAGTGGGTGTGCTGAAAGTTCGCCTTTATCGCCCGTTCTCCGCAAAACACCTGCTGGCGGTATTGCCAGAGAGTGCGCGGACGGTAGCGGTGCTGGATCGTACCAAAGAGCCGGGCGCGCATGCCGAGCCGCTTTATCTGGATGTGATGACCGCCCTGGCCGAAGCCTTTAACAACGGCGAGCGCGAGACGCTGCCGCGGGTCATTGGCGGGCGTTATGGCCTGTCGTCAAAAGAGTTTGGCCCGGAGTGCGTGCTGGCCATCTTCAACGAACTGAGCGCCGGAAAGCCGAAGCCGCGCTTCACCGTTGGCATCTATGACGATGTGACCAATCTGTCCCTGACGCTGCCGGAAAATACCCTGCCCTCCACCGCGAAACTGGAGGCGCTGTTTTATGGTCTGGGCAGCGACGGCAGCGTGTCGGCCACCAAGAACAACATCAAGATTATCGGTAACTCAACCCCGTGGTATGCCCAGGGCTATTTCGTCTATGACTCGAAGAAAGCCGGTGGTCTGACGGTTTCTCACTTGCGTGTCAGCGAGCAACCCATCCGCTCGGCGTATCTGGTGTCGCAGGCCGATTTCGTCGGTTGCCACCAGCTGCAGTTTATCGACAAATACCAGATGGCCGAGCGCCTGAAGCCGGGGGGCATTTTCCTGCTTAACACCCCGTACAGCGTCGATGAAGTCTGGGGGCGGCTGCCGCAGGAAGTGCAGGCGGTGCTGAACCAGAAAAAGGCGAAATTCTATATCGTTAATGCGGCGAAAATTGCCCGCGAATGTGGCCTGGCGGCGCGTATCAACACCGTCATGCAGATGGCGTTTTTCCACCTCACGAAAATCCTGCCGGGTGACAGCGCCCTGATGGAACTCCAGGGGGCGATCGCCAAAAGCTATAGCAGCAAAGGCCAGGAGCTGGTGGAGCGCAACTGGCAGGCGCTGGCGCTGGCGCGGGAATCGCTGGCGGAGGTGCCGTTGCAGCCGGTGAATGCCCACAGCCCGAACCGCCCACCGGTGGTCTCCGACGCTGCCCCGGACTTTGTCAAAACCGTTACCGCTGCGATGCTGGCGGGCTTGGGTGATGCCCTGCCTGTCTCTGCCCTGCCGCCGGACGGTACCTGGCCTATGGGTACCACTCGCTGGGAAAAACGCAATATTGCTGAGGCAATCCCGATCTGGAAAGAGGAGCTGTGTACCCAGTGTAACAACTGTGTGGCAGCCTGCCCGCACTCGGCGATCCGCGCTAAAGTGGTCTCTCCTGAAGCGATGGAGCATGCCCCGGCCAGCCTGCACTCGCTGGACGTAAAATCCCGGGACATGCGCGGCCAGAAATATGTCCTGCAGGTGGCGCCGGAAGATTGCACCGGCTGTAATCTGTGCGTTGAAGTCTGCCCGGCGAAAGATCGCCAGAACCCGGAGATCAAGGCCATCAATATGATGTCGCGCCTTGAGCATGTGGAAGAGGAGAAAGTGAATTACGACTTCTTCCTCGACCTGCCGGAAATCGATCGCAACAGCCTCGAGCGTATTGATATCCGTACCTCGCAGCTGATCACCCCGCTGTTCGAATACTCCGGCGCCTGTTCCGGCTGCGGCGAAACGCCATATATCAAGCTGCTGACCCAGCTGTATGGCGACCGGATGCTGATCGCTAACGCCACTGGCTGTTCATCGATCTATGGCGGCAACCTGCCATCCACACCTTACACCACCGATGCCAATGGCCGCGGGCCAGCATGGGCGAACTCGCTTTTTGAAGATAACGCCGAGTTTGGGCTGGGCTTCCGCCTGACGGTCGATCAGCACCGTGTGCGCGTGATGCGACTGCTGGAACAGTTTGCCGACCGGATCCCGGCTGAGCTGAATAGCGCCCTGCACAGCGAGGCGACACCTGACGTACGTCGTCAGCAGGTGGCGGAACTGCGCCAGCATCTGACGGGTGTGGAAGGGGCTGAACAGCTGTTAACCGATGCCGATGCCCTGGTCGAGAAATCGATCTGGTTGATTGGCGGTGACGGCTGGGCCTATGACATTGGCTTTGGCGGGCTGGATCATGTCCTCAGCCTGACCGAGAACGTCAATATTCTGGTGCTGGATACCCAGTGTTACTCCAACACCGGCGGCCAGGCGTCAAAAGCCACTCCGCTGGGGGCGGTAACGAAATTTGGCGAGCACGGTAAACGTAAGGCGCGCAAAGATTTGGGGGTCAGCATGATGATGTACGGTCATGTGTATGTGGCGCAGATCTCGCTAGGGGCGCAGCTCAACCAGACGGTGAAAGCGATTCAGGAGGCAGAAGCTTATCCTGGCCCATCGCTGATTATCGCCTACAGCCCTTGCGAGGAGCATGGTTACGATCTGGCGCTGAGTCACGATCAGATGCGCCAGTTGACGGCCACGGGCTTCTGGCCGCTGTACCGCTTCGACCCGCGTCGTGCCGATGAGGGTAAACTGCCGCTGGCGCTGGACTCCCGACCACCGTCAGATGCGCTGGCAGAAACGTTGATGCAGGAGCAACGCTTCCGCCGCCTCAACGCCCAACAGCCTGAAGTGGCCGAGCAGCTGTGGAAAGATGCTGCGGCCGATCTGCAAAAACGCTACGACTTCCTGGCGCAGTTAGCCGGAAAAGCCGAAAAAACGGCCAGCGAATAACCTATTACAGCCCGGCATGTCCGGGCTTTTTATTGGCTATAAAAAAACCCGCCAGTAATGTACTGGCGGGCGATCCTGTTTAGCAATAAACAACAGATGTGAATCTGAACGTATTTATTAAATAAATGGATAAAAATACTGCAGGCATATAACAGGCCTGAGTTTACTGAGTTTATCGGCAAATGAGTAATTTTTGTTTTATATACTTTTGATTAATTCATTCACTGAACTTATGACTGTTTCACTGGCAGTAAATACTTGAGATTCCACTTAATTGGTAACAATTATGTTTTATCTCTGGAAGGAAGAGTGATTTAGCATGTGACCACTTTCCAAAGCAGAAAGTTCCACGGAAAGTTTAAAAATATTAAATATAAAAACAGCATAAGGAATAGTCACAATGCAAAGAAAAGTACTGGCTCTGATGATCCCTGCGCTTTTAATGGCAGGCGCAGCACATGCCGCTGAAATTTATAATAAAGACGGCAACAAATTAGATCTCTACGGTAAAGTTGACGGTCTGCACTATTTCTCCGACGACAGCGGTGCTGACGGCGACCAGACTTATGTCCGCCTCGGCTTTAAAGGCGAAACCCAAATTAACGATATGCTCACCGGTTACGGCCAGTGGGAATATAACATCCAGGCTAACAACACCGAAGGTTCTGACAATCAGTCCTGGACACGTCTGGCGTTTGCCGGTCTGAAATTTAACCAGTACGGCTCCTTCGATTATGGCCGTAACTACGGCGTTCTGTACGACGTGGAAGGCTGGACCGATATGCTGCCAGAATTCGGCGGTGACTCTTACAGCAAAGCGGATAACTTTATGACCGGCCGTGCGAACGGTGTGGCGACCTACCGCAACGCTGATTTCTTTGGCATGGTCGAAGGCCTGAACTTCGCCCTGCAGTATCAGGGTAACAACGAAGGCAGCGGTAACGGTAACGAAGGCACCAATAACGGCCGTGACGTGCGTCATGAGAACGGCGACGGCTTCGGCATCTCTACGTCTTACGACTTTGGTATGGGCATCAGCGCAGCCGCCGCCTACGCCTCTTCTGACCGTACTAACGCGCAGATTAACGAAACCAGCGCAGGCGGCGACAAAGCAGACGCCTGGACCACCGGTCTTAAATATGACGCCAACAACATTTACCTGGCGGCCATGTACTCCGAAACCCGTAACATGACCCCATACGGCGACCATGATTATGCGGTGGCGAACAAAACCCAAAACGTTGAAATGACGGCTCAGTACCAGTTTGATTCAGGTCTGCGCCCGGTGGTCTCTTACCTGCAATCTAAAGGTAAAGACCTGGGCAACGGTCAGGATGATAAGGATCTGGTTAAATATGCTGAAGTGGGAGCGACTTACTACTTCAACAAAAATATGTCCACCTACGTTGATTATAAAATTAACCTGCTGGACGAAGACGATCAGTTCTACAAAGACAATGGCATCGGCACCGATGACATCGTGGCTGTCGGTCTGGTTTATCAGTTCTGATGAAAATAGCCCGCGTTACGACGCGGGCTAACATTTTATATTCTTATCTCTCTTTTTGTATCCGTTCAGATATTCGCTTCTTACTCTCGCCTCTTTTGCACACTTTTAGTTGCGCCGCCCTGACCATCTGAGACAAGATAAATCTCATGTCTGCCCGGCTGTAGAGGAATCGCTATTGTGAATCATCATGCTGTTAAATCTTCGCGTATCGCCTCGATTGCCTATGATAAATGCAACGAAACACTGGAAGTCCGTTTTCGGGATCATAGCACCTGGCAATATCAGTCTGTGCCAGTGCGGATTTTTAACGATTTTCTGAACGTGGTGTCCAAGGGGCGTTTCTATGACGGGGTGGTGAAAGGCAAATTTAAAGCGAAAAAAATTACCTGAACGCACATCCTCTGTGCCCATTCCCTGTCCTGATAAATGGCTGCGCTAGCGTTCAGTCTCGCGATAACTCAGCACGCCGGCCACGCCCCCACCACCATCATTGGGATGATGACGTCCCTCCATCACCAGCACCTCCGGGAAATCAAACGGCGAAACGCCTTCAATACAGGCGACGTTGACGCCATACTGCTCAGGATTTGAACGCCGCTGGTGGAAGGTGTAAATCCCGCAGACCGAACAAAAATAGTGTACGGCTGCCTGAGTGTTGAAACGGTATTCGGTCAACAGTGATTCGCCCTGAATAATGTTGATCCCGGATAACGGCGCGGAGACCGCGATCGCCCCGCGCATCCGGCAGAACGAGCAGTTGCAGCGCCGGATGGTGTTGAACCCGTCCGAGAGTTCAACGGTAAACCTGACCGCGCCGCAGTGACACTGCGCAGAAACCTTGTTCCCCATAACAGACTCCTCTCCGATAAGCATGACTTACACGGGCGGCAAAACGCCGCGTACCGGCTAAGTGTAAGCCAGCCTCTCTTGTAGCGCTGTTATCAACGGCGGCTAAATTCCTCCGCGCTCTTTTTCAGCCAGGCTTCCTGAAAGAGTTGCTCTGAATAGGTGAGTTTCATAACAGGGGCTAAATACGGGGCATCAAGCTCAATTAAGTCATTTTCATTCTGGTATTTGGCGTATTTGTCCCCGGCGAAAGAGATCTGTTTTTTCACCGCGACATATTTATGCTCCAGCATACTCTCGACCTCATCAAAGCGGGTTTTATCCAGCTCAAGCATAATGGCGGTGATCCTCCCCGCCGTATTGAAGATAACCGCGTTATTTTTTGCGCCTTCTAATCCCAGCTCGTTATTCGGAATAGAAAAAATATCGCCGTCACTCCACTTACTGCGCCCCTCGTGCTGGGCGGTAGGATAGGCTTTGATAAACTGCTGTAGCGTGGTTTTACCTAATGTCAGCCCCATCGCCGTGGTATTTGCCTTTGCGGATGAAAACACTGCTATCAAAACAAAAAGACTTACCAGTAATTGCCACTGTTTACCCATCGTTAGCACCTCATCGTATCAGTCGTGTTTTTGGTGACCATCGTCTTCAGTACCTGTCTCGTCTCTAGCGTACAGAATTGTTCTTCAACAACCTATGCGCCTTTTTAGTGAGTGAACCAGGTCGATACAGCACTACTTACTGAGTCGCCGTTATGGTGAAACGGCCGGGGTGCAGAAAATAAAAAGCCACCAGCGAAGGCCGGTGGCGTGGGCATGACTCGCGGTCAGCTATTTTTTGACGGGTTGGGGCTTTTTATCGCCCGACTCCGGGGCCTCGCGTGGGTCATCTTTTTCAACATACAGCATGACTACCTCCCGTTTTCGTGGATGGACTACAACTATAGCGTGTGTTGCGAAAACACAGCCAGGCGGCAAAGGGTAAAAAACCCATGGAATGGAAGACGATGCGTACTTGCCGGGGCGTTTGCTGTAAAACGTGCTGACATTCACTGCCGTAATCCGTACCATACACGCCATACTTTTTCATGTTGACCTGCTGCCCCCCATCGTAACGGTGGGCCGCCTGGGCGGCTTTAGCCATAAACGAATTGAGCCACTATTAAATGTCGCAAAATCAAGAAATTACTAAGAAAGATCAGTACAACCTTAACAAACTGCAAAAGCGCCTGCGCCGCAACGTCGGTGAAGCCATTGCGGATTTCAACATGATTGAAGAAGGCGACCGCATCATGGTCTGCCTGTCTGGCGGCAAAGACAGCTACACCCTGCTCGAAATCCTGCGCAATCTTCAGCAAAGCGCACCGGTCAATTTTTCGTTAGTGGCCGTCAACCTGGATCAGAAGCAGCCGGGCTTCCCGGCGCATATCCTGCCGGAATACCTCGAGAAGCTGGGCGTTGAGTACAAAATTGTCGAAGAGAACACCTACGGCATTGTTAAAGAGAAGATCCCGGAAGGTAAAACCACCTGCTCGCTCTGCTCTCGTCTGCGTCGGGGCATTCTCTATCGCACGGCCACCGAGCTGGGCGCGACCAAGATTGCGCTCGGTCACCACCGCGATGACATCTTACAGACGCTGTTCCTGAATATGTTCTACGGCGGCAAAATGAAAGGCATGCCACCGAAGCTGATGAGCGACGACGGGAAGCACATTGTGATCCGTCCCCTCGCCTACTGCCGCGAAAAGGATATCGAGCGTTTCTCCGAGGCGAAAGCCTTCCCGATCATTCCGTGCAACCTGTGTGGCTCCCAGCCGAACCTGCAGCGTCAGGTGATTGGCGATATGCTGCGCGACTGGGATAAACGTTACCCGGGCCGCATCGAGACCATGTTCAGCGCGATGCAGAACGTGGTGCCTTCGCACCTGAGCGATATCAACCTGTTTGATTTCAAAGGTATTAAGCACGGTTCAGAAGTGGTGAACGGCGGCGATCTGGCATTTGATCGCGAAGAGATCCCGATGCAGCCAGCGGGCTGGCAGCCCGAAGAAGATGACACTCAGCTGGATGAGATGCGTCTGAACGTGATTGAAGTGAAGTGATTGTTAAGCGTCTCAGCGCCAGCGCTGAGACGCTCTCCCCCGCCCGCTTATTTCAGCAGACGAACCTTGCAGTTTTTGCCTTTGATCTTGCCGTTTTGCAGCTGCTTCCAGGCTTTATGCGCCACCGACTGACGCACCGCCACATACACATGCGCCGGATGCACCGCGATTTTGCCAATATCAGCACCGTCCAGCCCGATATCACCCGTCAGCGCACCTAATACATCACCGGGACGCATTTTAGCTTTTTTCCCGCCGTCAATGCAGAGCGTGGCCATCTCGGCAGCCAGCGGCACGATGCTGACGTTTGCCGGAGCATCCACCCAGTTCAGTTTGATTTGCAGCATTTCCGCCAGAATGTTAGCGCGCTGCGCCTCTTCCGGTGCGCAGAAGCTGATGGCCAGACCGCTGTTACCGGCACGGGCAGTACGGCCGATACGGTGGACGTGAACTTCAGGATCCCATGCCAGCTCGTAGTTCACCACCAGCTCCAGGGATTTGATGTCCAGGCCGCGAGCGGCGACGTCGGTCGCAACCAGCACGCGAGCACTGCCGTTAGCGAAACGCACCAGGGTTTGATCGCGATCGCGCTGTTCGAGGTCGCCATGCAGCGACAGCGCGCTCTGACCGGCTTCGGTCAGGGCATCGCACACGGCCTGACAATCTTTCTTAGTGTTACAGAACACTACGCAGGAAGCGGGCTGGTGCACGCTAAGCAGCTTTTGCAGCAGCGGGATTTTGCCCCGTTGGGTGGTATCGAAGAACTGCTGTTCGATCGCGGGCAGTGCGTCAACAGTATCAATTTCGATGGCGATGGGGTTTTGCTGCACACGGCCGCTGATGGCGGCAATCGCCTCTGGCCAGGTGGCAGAAAAGAGCATGGTTTGACGCGATGGCGGGGCAAAACGGGTCACCTCGTCGATGGCCTCGCTAAAGCCCATGTCCAGCATCCGGTCAGCTTCGTCCAGCACCAGGGTCTGCAGCGCGTCGAGAGAGACCGTCCCCTTTTGCAGGTGATCGAGCAAACGGCCCGGCGTGGCAACAATGATATGCGGCGCATGCTGCAAGGAATCACGCTGGGCGCCAAACGGCTGGCCGCCGCACAGAGTTAAAATTTTGGTGTTTGGCAGAAAACGTGCCAGACGACGTAACTCAGCCGCGACCTGGTCCGCCAGCTCGCGCGTCGGGCAAAGCACCAGCGACTGCGTCTTATAAAGGCTGGCATCAATATGCTGTAACAGCCCAAGACCAAAAGTCGCCGTTTTGCCACTGCCGGTTTTCGCCTGCACACGAACATCACGTCCTTCCAGGATCGCTGGCAAGGCGGCAGCTTGTACGGGGGTCATCGTCAGGTAACCCAACTCGTTGAGATTATCGAGTTGGGCGGCAGGCAGTACGTTCAGCGTTGAAAAAGCAGTCACAGTTATTCTCGCGGTAAAAGTCACACAGTCAGCAGGCGCGTATCCTCGCAGATCTCTGCCTCTGATGCGACATTTTAATCGGGACTTCATCCGGCGGCGGGTCCGGCATCGGCTGTGGACGTGGGATCGGTTCAGGAACGGGCACCGGATCGGTAGGTACCGGGTCCGATTGCCGTGTTTGCAGCAGCAGTGTTAAGAGCATGGCCATATTACCCTCCAGATGAACGGGTTGTCTCTTTTAGGGTAGTCGCTGCTGGGTTGCAGGCAAAAAAAAGCCGACTTATTTAAGTCGGCGTCGTACGAATCAATTTTGCTATGCAGTAATTCAAAAAAGGAAGTAAGACAATATGGAGCGCAACGCCCATCGCTTGACGTTGCATTCACCTGCGGAAGGAATATTGCACCTTATGGGTAAATAGTTTATTGACCTCGCTCAATTAAAATAGCGTTTCAGGTCTATGAAAAACTCAAAATAGTGCAAATTTACAACCATTTACTACGATGTAACCACCACGCAACACCGCCAATTAAAATCACTAACATGATACAGAACAGCGAAAAACCAAAGCGGAACTCCCCGCCGGGGATGCCACCCAGGTTGACGCCAAACAGCCCGGTTAAAAAGGTGCTTGGCAGAAACACCATCGCCATCAGCGACATGGTGTAGGTTCTGCGGGAGAGCGACTCCTGCATGACCTGGGCGATTTCATCGGTCATGATCGCCGTACGGGCAATACAAGCGTCAATTTCATCCAGGCCACGCCCGAGTCGGTCGGCAATATCCTGCATTCTGCGGCGCTGATCGTCATTCATCCAGGGGAAACGTTCACTCGCCAGCCGGGCATAGACATCGCGCTGCGGGGCCATGTAGCGGCGCATCACGATCAGCTGCTTACGCAGCAGCGCCAGAAATCCGCGAGGTGGAATAACCTGATCGATCAGGTTATCTTCGAGATCGATAATCTTATCGTGCAGCTCTTCGATAAACTCGCTGGCATGGTCGGTGAGTGCGTCGCAGACATCCACCAGCCAGCTACCGCAGTCTTCCGGGCCTGTGCCCTCTTTTAAATCCCCGACAACATCGTCCAGCGCCAGCACTTTTCGTTGGCGGGTCGAGACAATCAGCCGTTCATCCATGTAGAGGCGCATCGCCACCAGCTGATCCGGCCGCTCATCGGTGCTGCCATTGATACAACGCAGGGTGATGAGCGTCCCCTCGCCCATGCGGGTCACGCGCGGGCGCAGGCTCTCCCCGGCCAGCGCGTCGCGCACGTTGTTAGGCAATAACGGGGTTGAGGCCAGCCAGTGAGCGCTCTCCGGCTGGGTATAATTCAGGTGCAGCCAGCAAGGATGTTGCTGATCGATAGTATCGTTGTTCGTGAGGGGCCTCGCCCCGCCCTTGCCATCAAGTAACCACGCAAAAACTGCGTCAGGAACGTTAACTTCCGATCCTTTTATGCCTTCCACAGCGCCTCCGCCAGTAGCTGTTCTTTGCTGTCAGTCTAGTCACCCTGGCAGGTTAAGCAACCATTAACCGGTCCATCGCGCTGAATTTATTCATAAAAGAGACTATTCCTGAACCCTGGCTGGCACACAAAAAAGCCTGGCGAACCAGGCTGTTATCTCGGATGCGTTGTCAGGTACGCGCCGGGCTGAGTTGCCCGTCGAACAACGGCGCAGAGGATGCCGGTTCCAGATGGAAGTTTCGCGTGCGGGCCTGCAACTCATCCACCTGATTTTTCAACACCGCTGAAGAGCCAGACAGCTCTTCCACCATCCCCACGTTACTCTGGGTCACGTTTTCCAGATCGGTTAACGCCTGGGTGATTTGCGCGATGCCTTTTTCCTGTTCATACGTCGAGGTAGAAATCTCATCCATCAGCTTACTGACCTGCCCGGAACCGCTGACGATCTCGTGCATATTCTTTTCAGCTTCGGCCACTACCATTGCGCCCTGACTGACGTTGCTACTGGTCACAGCGATAAGGGATTTAATGCTTTTTGCCGCCTCGGCGCTGCGATGCGCCAGGCTGCGCACCTCCCCGGCCACGACAGAGAAGCCTTTACCATGGTCACCTGCCCGGGCCGCTTCGACCGCCGCATTGAGTGCCAGAATATTGGTCTGGAACGCGATACCGTCGATCATGGTGATGATTTCGGTCATCTGCTGGGCGCATTCGGTAATGGAAAGCATATTGTTAGCAACCTGCCCCATCAGCTCGCCGCCTTTTTTTGCCTGTTGAGTTGCCACATTTGCCTTCTCATTGGCGAGGCGAGTGTTATCAGCGGTATTTTTCGTGGTGGCGGCCATCTGCTCCATACTGGCAGAGGTCTGGATCAGCGATGCTGACTGCAGCTCAGTTTTCGCCGCCAGCGCCGAACTACGGGCGGCCAGCTGTTCAGAAAGACGCATTGCGGTGGCGGAGGAGGAGCGGATCTCACGCACCAGGGTGGCGATGTTGTGCGACAACGTGTTGATACCCGGAATCAGTCGGCCAGCACAATTATCACCAAATTCAGGGATGGTGACGCCCAGATTACCGGCCACCACCTCTTCAATACTTCTTTTTACCGTATTGATGGGCACCACCAGATACAGGGTCATGTAAACCCGCAGAAACACAAACGCGACGACAAACAAAAGATTAAGTGAAATTAACAGAGATGTTTGCGGCGCTAAAAAAAAGACCAGTCCATCAATTAAAAGAAGCACAACCGCCAGATAAGAAAGAATAAACGTTCTTACGCTAATGTTTCTGAGCATAATATATACCACGACGGAATTTTCAGACGATATGGAATATATAACACTCTGCTTTTTATTTTTCACCCTCATTTCATCAAGACCATTCATTAACCTTAAAGGGCTAACAATTTAACTTAAAGTGACATTAAACACCTATGAATGGCTAAGCATTCGCATTAAAGTCCAATAAACGCAATGTTAAGCTCTCTATGCAATGAATTATTGTTGTTCTGGCAAACGTGATACTTAAGCTGCACGATCACTCTGAAGCAGTATTGATTAGCCGGGCTTAAACCTTTTTATCGCACATTAGTTTTTACGGTTTTAATGAAAAAAGCGTTAATGTTTTCTCAACGTTAATCCGATACTAGAAATATTTTTGCATAACACGGCGCTTTTCCTCAGCAACCAGAAGAGAAAATTTATTTATTAACGCTGTCACAGAAGCGATTAATAAAAATATTCCAGTTGGTAAAATTAATACGAATTTCATACGAATATCACAAAAAAATCCTGCCTGACGGTATGAAGTAGAGTATGTTTCAAAGAAGCCCACGCGTGCCGCTCCGCCGTGGATCTCAGACATTTAACTTTCTGATAAATGAGACTGAGCTATGTCTTCTACAGGGTTTGCTGCACTGGATATGCTTAAAACGCCCATATGGGTCGTATCACCGGTTACGGAGGATCTCCTGTTCGCCAATACGGCAGCAAAAAAAATTATGCAGGACGCGACGCTGGACAGTCTGCGCAAAGGCGTCTGCTCGGCACATGCGCAGGCGACGCTTGCGATGTATGTGCCCGATTTAAAAACCCAACAAGAGATCATCGAAATCTGGAGCGTGCTGGTTAATCACCAGCAGACCAGCCTCAGCTGTCGGCTCTCGCTGGCTGTTTTTGATACCTGCGGCGAGGTGATTATTTTTGAGGGTATTGCCCGCCAGCCGGTACAGGGGCTTAAAGCCACCAGTTCGGGCACCTATCAGCGCAAAAAACAGGGGTTCTATGCCCGGTTTTTCCAGACCAACAGTGCACCAATGCTGTTAATCGATCCTGCCCGGGACGGCCTGCTGGTCGATGCCAATCTCGCGGCGCTCAATTTTTATGGCTATACCCATGAGGAGATGTGCAGCAAACACACCTGGGAGATCAATACGCTCGGGCGCAACGTGTTGCCGGTGATGACCGAGATCGCGCGTCTGCCTGGGGGGCATAAGCCGCTTAACTTTATCCATCGCCTCGCGGACGGCACCACCCGACACGTACAGACCTATGCCGGCCCCATTGAAATCTACGGTGATAAACTGATGCTCTGCATCATTCATGATATTACCGAGCAAAAACGGCTTGAGCAGGAGCTTGAACACGCCGCGCTACGTGATTCGTTAACCGGCCTGCTCAATCGCCGCCAGTTTTATCACCTCACCGATCACACCTCACCGAACCACCTTCCGGCCCAGCAGGAGTTCAGCCTTCTGCTGGTGGATACGGACCACTTCAAGCGCATCAATGACATGTTTGGGCACCAAAAAGGCGACGAGGTGTTGATTGCTCTTTCGCGCACGCTGGAAACCTGTTGTCGTAAAGACGATTACGTTTTCCGCTGGGGCGGTGAGGAGTTTGTGCTGCTGCTGCCGCGCACGTCACTGGACGCCGCGATGCAGATCGCTGAAACCCTGCGCGTGACAATTGCCCGCATTGCTATCCCGGGCCTTCCCCGCTTCACCGTTAGCATTGGGGTAGCCCGGCATAACCCGGATGAGAGTATTGACGATCTCTTTAAGCGCGTGGACGATGCGCTGTATCGCGCCAAGAATGATGGTCGTAATAAAGTGCTGGCGGCGTGATGCCGCCATCTGTCATTCCATTTATTCCTTGAGGAGTGGTTAAGATGAGCAAGAAAATTTTGATGCTGGTCGGAGATTACGCGGAGGATTACGAAACCATGGTGCCGTTTCAGGCACTGCAGATGATTGGTCATCAGGTTGACGCCGTCTGTCCTGACAAAGCCAAAGGCGACTTTATCATGACGGCGATCCATGATTTTGACGGCGCCCAGACTTACAGTGAAAAACCCGGCCACCGCTTTGTTCTTAATGCCGATTTTGCTGCGGCGCAAGAAGAGGATTATGACGCCCTGCTCATCCCCGGTGGACGAGCGCCTGAATATCTGCGCCTGAACGAAAAAGTCCTCGAACTGGTGCGGGCTTTTGACCAGGCACGCAAACCTATTGCCGCCGTCTGCCACGGCGCGCAACTCCTGGCCGCTGCGGATGTGCTGAAAGGACGAACCTGTAGCGCCTACCCCGCCTGTGCGCCGGAAGTGCGACTTAGCGGCGGGTATTACGCTGACATTGGCATCGATGAAGCGTATGTCGATGACAATCTGGTCACCGCCCCCGCCTGGCCCGCGCATCCGCAGTGGCTGGCGAAATTTGCCGAGCTGTTGCAGAGGTAAATCGATAGTGAAACCCTGGACAGGCTCGTCGGTTTCAGGCCAGCCTGTCTACAGCCCTGAAAAAACGCTCCTCCGTCATGATTGCGTTATCCTTTGGGCTTTGATGCTCGCCTCGGATAAACCAGCCCGTTTCAGGTGCCATGCTCAAATAAAATACCTGATGGATACCGGGCGCATCGACATGCATTATTACAAAGCCCAATTCCGCGCCCTTACAGAGCTGTTCAGGGATAATGCGCACAAAGCGATCGCCGTTCTGTAAGTGTATGGTAGTGATATCATAACGGCATATGCCGCTGCTGAGGCTATAGCCTACCGTACTCAAATCATGGAGATATTTTGTCGATAACGTGACGCCAATGGCAGTGCCTGCAAACCACTGGCTAATCTGCTCCGCAAAGTCATCCATTCTTGAGGTGAACTCCCGAATTTCTGCTTCAGCCGATTTTTGGCCGAACGTTACAATACTATTATTGCGCTGCACTTTTTTAAAAAAACGATCTTTGGCTGACACTCTGACTCCATGAGTTACCGTATTAATTTTTTCACCTGGCTTTAGCGCACCATGCGTTTAGCCACCCTTTTCTTCTTTTTCTTTTCGCTCTCGCCTTTTCCCTGACTACTTACTCTGGCGCGGCAATGCATCATATTCAATCAAGTGCTTTTTGCTTCAGAAGCGCATAGCGAGCGATAAGCTGTTGCAGATGCAGCTCCGCCAGATTCTGCTGTGCTACTGGCCAGGGCTGCTCATCATTTACTGCGGACAGCTGGCGGAGTTGTTCTTCCACCGGAATAGCGCGATTAAATGACTGCATGATGGTAAATACCTGCGATTTCAGTTCACTGACCGTCATATACTTGCCGCGCTTTTCATCCAGCGCATTGAGCTGGTTCGCTAGCTGTTGCAGCCGCGCCATCCCTTGATACCAGCCGCTCAGATTTTCTGAAGGCAGTGCCTGTGCCGCAATCTGCTGCTGCCACTGTAGCGCCAGCGGTTTTGCCTGTTCCGGCCACAGAGTTAACGCCTGTTGCACCAGTTGCCCGCCATAGCTGACGACCCAGTCGGGTTTTAGTTGAGCCAGCCGCGCTAAATGCTGTGCCGTCTGGCTGAGACCTGTTTCCGCTGAGAGAGGGTTATTCTGCATTGCCTGCAACTGCGCCGGGGAAAGCGCAACGGATAACGGTGCCAGCGAGGCGGTAAATTGCGCCTGAACCGGATCCGGCTGGTGCATTGCCTGCCATCCCCAGACCGCTGCACCTGCCACCACCAGCATGGTCAGCATCCCGGCGGCAAAAGACATCCAGTGTTTTGTGGGCTGCGATGGTGCTGACACAGCGTCACTATCGCGTTGCGCGACATACACCCATTTTGTTCTTTCCGGCGGGTCGATGGCAGTATCCGGGATAACAATCGCCTCCGTTTCCGCCGCCTCATACGCGCTATTCTCCAGCCGCACCGCCGCGTTGTGGACTTGCGTTAGCAGCGCGTCCAGTTGACTGACATGCTTCAACTCCAGGCGCTCTAATACCTTTTCCAGTGTTTTCAGGTGCGCTTCCACCTGGTTGAGCTGGCTCTGATCACTGCGTATCAGGGGCAGCGTGCGCATCACCTGTTGAAGGCGTTTACTCAGGCTGCTCAGTATTTCCATCCGCGCATTTACTGGCCGCGGCCAGAGGTTTTCCCACTGCCGGGAGACCAATGCTGCCAGTATCGCCAGCCCTTCGTTCAATCCGTACATTCCGGCACGTTGTGTGCGGACAAGCGTATACCAGGCGGCGGTCTGCAGCTCCACACCGTTCTGTTCAAACAGCGACAGGCAGAGTTTTTCGGCATACGGCCAGTCCACATCCGGGCGAGCCGGATGGGTCAGTTTGCTCATTTCTTCGCGCAGGGCGACGTAATCCGCAACCGCGCGCGGATCTCCACCGGTTTTGAGGTGGCGTTCAGGGGAGGTTGTCATGGTAGGTTCTGTCAGAAAAATCGCTAAATTGCGGCGCGGACATCCAGGTACTGCTGCTGTTTCATATGACGGATTAGGATTTTGCCCTCCGGCATAAACTCGGTGCCGTAACGCACCAGCCCGACGCCTTTCAGCTCGGCATCAATGGCGTAGCGCAATTCGCCAGGCCGGGTCTGCTCGAGCATCACGACCGTGATTTTGCGCAGGCGTGGCTCGTATTTCAGCAACACCGCCGACAGGGTGGATATCAGCTGGTGCGCAGTTCCGGGCATCCCCTGAAGAATTTTCGTCATATCCGGCAGACCGTAGTCCGGCAAATGCGCCAGCGTCCCGGCGCGGCAGTTGATAATACGCTGCATATTGTCCAGCACGGAGAGGATTGCCTGATTTTCTTCATTGACCTGATGCAGATCGAGGCCGCCTGCAAAATTGCCGAACAGGGTTTCGTATAACGACGGGCGCGGCATTTCAGTCATCCTTCAGCGGTTGCAGGGTCAAACTGTTATTGCTGGCTTCAATAATACGTGGTGTGTCCGGATCCAGTTCATCGCGGGTGATGACCAGACGCCAGGTATTGTTTTCCTGATCGGGTGCCATAAACATACCGGCCACCGCCACAAACTGCGCCGCCTCCTCCATTGGCATATCCAGCGAGAAAGATTCTCCCGGGCGCAGGCGGATATCTTTTTCTGCCACTAAATCTGCTTTAATGGCCTGGCTGTCCATGGCAAATAGCGACGGATAATCGGTGCTGTCGAAGGCCTTGCGGTCTTTCAGCTGGTAAATACGTACTACTGTCGCCAGCGACGCCCCTTTTGCGTTGTTATTCACACCTTCCCGTGCGCGGATATCCATATGCAGGGTTTTTACCTGTTTGTAAAAAATGGATTTGGTCGCCGCAACCGTGCCATCGGATATCTTCTGCGTCAGCCCACAGCCGGTTAATGTTGCCGCCAGGCACAATGCCAGCAGCGTGGCGGAGGTGTTACCCGCGGTAATCGCCATCTTCATCGCTCTCCCTTCGGTGAATGTTTTCCCGGACGCACTGATATCGCCCCAGGTTAATGGTTATCATGTCATCCCTGTTCTGCTGCGGAACCAATGGTCGCAACACTGCGGTACGCCCCACCCGGGGAGCATCTACGCTGCATGCCAGTCGTGCATCCGGCAGTAAATGCCGTGCCACGCACAGCTGCAGTCGCACATCCATGTGTGAGCCCAGATAGACGTGCAGCAGCGCCATCAGGTCCTGATGCAGTTCGCCCCCTGGTAGCCAACCGCGTACTTCATCGGGATTGTTGGTTGTCAGCCGCAACAGAATCTGACCGTTTACATCCGTCCCATAATTGCCCATTACAGGACGATGTTTCAGGCTGACGGGCTGCCGGGCACTCATGGCAACCTGCTGCTTCAGCGGAACCCGGCAGCGGTCATGGTGATACACCGCTGCACCGGTATCGGGTGCAAGCAACGTAACCAGCGAGACCGTTCCTTCCGCTGTCCTCCCCGGCAGCAGTAGCGCAGGTAGCAGCGCCAGAAAGCGTGACAGCGGCGTACCTGCCGTTGCCGCACATCCCCGAATCCCCAACCCAGCCAGCCCCAGCAGATACTGTGAGGTGTTATCCGCGCCTCCCGCCTCATAAGTCGCCGGATACGAATATTTGCGCCAGATACGGTAATACTGGGTAATCAATCGGTGGTTGAAGATGTCCAGAAAATCGCGTGCAGCTTCATACCCTTCCCGCCGTTGGGCGATATCATCGATATAGTGCGTCGGCAGCGGCGACTCCACGCCGTACAGCCCCATAAAATTGACGCGCACTGTCGGCGGGAGATGCGAATGTTCCGGCTCAGGGTCTTCCATTCCCCGAATTTCACTGGACGGGAAACCCATCCCCGGGTGAGGCCGAAACCGGATCGGCTCCTGACGCACCTGCCAGCCACTGCCCGGCACCGGCGCATCCGGATCGATCTGCTCAAGCAGTTGGCAGAAGCGATAAAAATTCATATACGGCAGTTGCTGCCGTAACTGCGACATCATCCGGGCAGGCGCGGACTGTGATTCTCTTTCCACCGGATACACTTCCCTTCTGGCTGAACAATAAGCGTGAGCTGGTTAAACTGATTCATGTCGGCATACAGCGCGAAAAAGCGGTTGAGCATTTCGCCAAACAGATGCACATCCCCTTCGCCGGTAAAACCGTTGCTGTCGAGCGTGACCTCTACGTCCAGGCCGCGCAGCAGGAAGCCATCTTCAAAGCGCTGGATCCGGTGGTGCCTGACGTCCAGAATGGCATCCAGACTACGGTTGTTGAGTTCATCATCGAGCCAGTTGTAAAGCGACAGCGTGCCGCGCAGCACCTCTGCGCTACTCATCATATTGAGAAAACGGGTTCCCAGATGGCTCATCACCCGCCAGTGGAAGCGGTCTTCTGTCGGCGGATAGGCGGGCAACGTCGGTTTGCACAGATTACGTACCGTGAACGGCGTTTCGCTTATCTGTTCGCAGCGGTCCAGCAGCGTACTCTGCAGTGCACGGCGCGGCAGCTGACCATTGGTCCCGGTGATACGCAGCGATACAGTCTCCCGAGTCAGCAGCCGGTCAGCCTCCCACTGCTGTCCACCGAGAACAAGCCAGGTGTCGTGCATACCGGTAACGCCCCGCTTCACGCGGGTATGGTAATAGCGCTCCGGTGCGTGGCGGCGCATCATCCCGCCCCGGTGACGGAAGCTGGTAAACGGCACGTAACGCGCATCACCGGTTCGCCCGGAGCCGGTTACGCTGTCGACGGAATAAATTTCCGTGTGTCCGTCCTGAAGCCGTTTTGGTCGCAGTAAATATTCGCTTTCCAGTCCGCTGATGGTCAGCGGGTCAGCTTCCAGGGTGAAAAGGTTAATCACCGGTACGCAATGCAGACGCAGGGCGCTGTCCGTCACCGGCAAATCACTCTGCCACATCTGGCTGAACACCACTTCGATGTCAAAATGGGTGATACCCGTCGGAAGCGTCATGTTTTCCAGCCCGTTGAGGTGCACGAACATAAACTTCTCGCGGAAGGAAAAATACTCCAGCAGCAACTGCCAGCCGCTGAACGCGCTATCGCCTTTAGGCCACAAACGGTCTTGTTCTCCGAATCCACCCGGCGAAAAATAACCGTCCAGCTTTATACGGTCATCCTGTCCCGGCAGCCGGATGTACAGTGCCACCAGGCGCTTCGTCAGCCACAGGTGCAGGGCGCTGCCTGTTACGGCATCTTCTCCCAGATAAATCGGCAGCCGCGTCAGGTCTGTCTGCTGCCAGTCTGCCTGACCGCTACAGGAAAAGCGGACGCGCAGGACTGAGCGTCCGTCCGGTTCCGCGGTCATGGTGACAGCCGATACCGCAACCGGGTTCAGCGTCACGTCCCGGGTGGTGCGGTAGCGGCAGACGGTGTTCTTCGGCCCCACAGGACGGGAACTGATTTCCAGCCCGGCGGGGATAACTTCGGCCATTTTCATGGCTGGCAGGTCCGGCGTCAGCGCCACCACCGACAGCGATGGGATGGTGCGTAAATAATGCGGCCACAGCATGCTAACCAGCCCTTCCGTCAGCTCCGGCAGATCGTCATCAATCTTTTCGCGCAGGCGGCCAACGGAAAAAGCGAAGCCTTCAAACAGGCGCTCCACGTACGGGTCGGGCGTGCCCGCCTTGTCGAGGTCGAGCATCGCCGCCCGGTCGGGGTGAGTTTGTGCAAATTCTTTTGCCGCTTCACGCAGGTAGCGCATTTCGGCGTCGAAATAGCGCAGGGTTAAATCGTCCATTGAGTTTCCTGGGTCTTGCAGAATAAGGGTCAGCTACAGAGCACGGCGGCCCTGCCGGGATCGATGGCAATCATCCCGGCCAGCAGGTGATCCATTTCTGGTTGAAGGCGAGCTTTGTCGGTTTCACTGCGTGCAGCTTTTGTGCGCAGCAATTTTAGCCGCCTGGCCTTTACCTCAAACAGCAGTTCAGGCTCCCAGTGGGTGAGCGTAAGGGTTGTCGAATGAATGTCCAGTTCAGCCAGCAGATGCAGTGCCAGCTCGTTTTTGCCAGTCTGTTCGGCAATGCGCGCCATCAGCAGGCGCAGTAGCCAGCGTTCGCGTGAGGTGGTCATGCCAGGGCGGTTTTGCAGCCAGGCCAGCGCTGCCTCCGTCCCTTCGCTGTCGGCAAGCGTTAGCGCTTCCGGCTCAAGTTGCAGGATGTCTTCCCCTGCCGGAGCTATGGCCACGTGATTCTCCTGCCAGCCCGACGGATCATCCGTTACCTGCTGTCTTATCCAGTTCAGGGTCACCTCATCGGCGAACGGCGTGCCGTCGTTAAACGCCAGCGTCTCCAGCCCCGGCAGGCGGGAGAGCAGCCCCTTCAGGTCAGACTGGATTAGCGCGGCTTCCGCTTCCTGCCCAGATTTCTCCAGCGCCTGATGCAGGTACCACTGCACGTCCAGCCACAGATGGTTCGCCCCGCGCGATAGCAGGCTGTCCGCCTCCTCCATTAGCTCGCGCCAGCTCTGCTGCAGGTACAGCCGTTTCAGCTGTGCACGCTGGTCCGGCTTTGGCGGCTCAATGCGGGTTTTACCGTCAGATGAGAGGGGCGGTAACTGGTGCAGGGTGTCGTGACGCAGGTTCTTTATAAGCCGATGGGCAGAGAGCCAGCCATCCGGCTGGCTTCGCAGGTAGTCCGCCAGAATGCGCGCCTGCGACAGTAGCTCCTGGCCTGATGCAATTCCCGTCAGTGACGGTACGCTGTCGGATGACGGTGTGACGTGGTGACTCCCGCTAACGTTTTGCGGTACGACCGCGTCCATGCCGCCGGATTTCTGCAGGCGGCTTTCCAGCGCGCCATAGAGCGCGCCGTACTGCGGGCGTTCTACTTCATCAGTTTGTACGGAACACTGTTCCAGCAGCCACAACGCACCGGCGGTGCGTTCAGCTTCGCGCTTTATTACCTCAGGATACAGAGAAAGGCTGTCCAGCATCCGGCTGCTCCCCAGCCATTCCAGCGCCGCTTTTCGGCTGCGCTCCCGCTGCGGGTGAAGCTGTGCGCCATACCGCTTCATCAGGGCGGCAAGCAGCTCCAGTCCGTCAGCCAGTCCCGCCTCGCCGTCACGGTGCAGCCGCGCCCAGACGTAATACGTGGCCACGCGGATATCCTTTGTGGCCGTGATCAGCAGCTTTTCAGCAAGCTGGCAAATAAGCTCCGTGTCCATGCCGGAGAGCTTACCCACCTCTTCGCGCATCAGCTGAAAATCGTCGTCATAGCCGGGGTCATCGCCGGTGGAGTTGTCGTCAGAGACGGGCAGCAGCCAGTTGTTCCACAGAGCAAGCCGGGACTGCACCTGCGCCGCCATCGTATCTTTCTCCAGCTGGCAGGCCGCCATCAGGGTTGTAATGGATGCCATTACCAGTCCTCCTTTGCGATATCATTGTCATCAGAAAATACCGTCACATCTTCCATCGGGTTTGTAACAGTAAAAATGGCCTCTGGCAGCGTAAAATTACGCAGCTTTAGCAGCGCCAGCGGGCCTTCTCCGGCCTCCGTGCGCAACGTATAGTTCAACGCTCTGCCGTCCGGCGCTTTCCAGTTCAGGCTCCAGCTGCTGCCCGCCCCGGCATACGCGCTGACCGTGGCCTTGTCCAGCAGCCGAATCCAGCCCCACGCCCCTGACATATCCGCGTACTGCCGGGTGCCAGCCTGCGTACTTATCCAGCTCAGGGCCGCCCCCGGTGCTTCGGTGTCCGCCGGCCAGCTGAAGCGCTTCCAGGCAGGCATCTGGTTCATGTAGACCAGCTTCTGGCTGTCTATAACAAGGTCCGTCTGCATCACGCCATCCGCCGTGCCCGGGCGCAGCTCAAAGTGCAGCCCTGCCTCACCATTGGTAAACACCACGTCCGAGATATGGCTCAAGGTATTTATCGCCTTAAGAAATGCCGGGTCAAAGGTCAGACCCTGCGCATTGATGCTATCCGCCGTCCAGCGGCTCCCTTCCTTATGGAGCACACCGTTGAGCCGGGTCTGTAAAAAGCGGGCGATGCGCCCGGAATCGCCGTTCAGGTATTTCGCCAGTAGCGGCAACGAGACTTCGCTGCTGACATCCTTAAATGGATAGCGTCCGCCAAAGGCAGTATTCCAGTCGTCCACCACCGCGCTGCGCCACTGGGCGTTAAGGCTTTCAGCTGCGGGCGCGAGCACTTGCTGCCAGGCCTGCTCCATCGGGCGGACAAACACCGTCTGCCCGAATCCACTCCACTCCTGCCCCAAGCCTGCCGCCACCAGGCTGCCATAATCCCGGGTTTCGGTTAAGTCCACCGCTTTACCCTGGAAAACCGTCTGCGCCAGCACCTGAGTCATCGCCTGCGGGTCGGTGGCATTTGTGACCTGCTGAAGGCGCAGGCGCACCTGGGTGATACGGGTCAGGAAAGTCTGGAAGCTTAGGTCAGTATTCCCGGCCCCTTTCGTCTGACTGCCCATCAGCGCCAGTACCGGACCAAAGGTTGCATCCAGTGGGCCGTGTGCGCCGACCTGCTGGTCTATAGCGGCCTGCTCATCACGGTTAAACAGGTTCTTCGCCGATTTCACCAGCGAGTCGGAAAGGGCCTCGCCAGTCTGTCCGGTGCGCCCCTGCACGCTTACCGTGTTCATCAGTGCCACTAACGGTGACTGGCGCACATCGGCCATCAGGGTAAGCTGGTCAATGGCGTCCGACAGCGTGGCCGCGGGCTGGAGCCGCAGGCTGTTGAGGAAGTCGAGCCAGACACCGCCGAAATCAGCAAAGTAGCGCTCTGTCAGGCGGGCCTTTAGCGCCTCCGGAGAGGTCTGCTGCGCAGCTGGCTGCCTGCTGTCGCTCAGCACCCAGTCCATCTCATCACGGCGCTCCGCAACCACTTTTTCAATGGCGGGCTGAACGGCCTGCTCCCACGCCTGACGGGTGAACATTCCCGGCACCACTTCATTGGTGGTGAACAGGCGCGACACATCCGTATCGCCGGTCATATCCGACAGATGCAAGTCGGCATACTGGTTCGCTACTTGTGCCAGCATTTTCTGATACAGCGTGGATTCGCTGTTGCGCATCCCCATCTGGCGGACCAGCAGCGTGCGCACCTGGCTTACCAGCCCGTCATCAGAATGCAGGCGCCACGCCGGATGGGCTGGCAGATTAGCCCCGTAAAACCGCAGCAGCGAGGCACCGGTACCCTGCCAGACACCGTCCTTCACTCCTGGACGCTGGGGCCAGTTCTGCATCAGCGCCCCGGAGAACCAGGCCGCATCCATCCGCTCTGGGCGCGCAAGCATCAGGTACAGCTTCAACTGTTCCCAGGCCGTTCGGGTCATTTTCTCCCGCAGCGGACTGTCCGGTGGCAGCTGTACATAGGCATTCAGCTGCTGCTGAAGATGAACCGCAGCCGCATCGCGTAGCAGCGGTATCGCATTTTCGGCATAGCGCGGAAAGAGTGCCGCCATCAGGGCATCATTCTGGCTGAGGCCGCCGCGCGTATACCAGGGTGCGCCGCGATCAGCACGATACTGAAGGCGGGAAAGGGTTTTCTGCAACTCTGAGAGTGCATGCAGACGTGTCGCCAGGGGTTGCTTCTCCGCGGAAACCAGCTGGACCTGCTCCTGTGCCGTCGCCACCAGGCTACGGTTGACGGTAAAGGAGACCGCCATGGTTATAGCCCATCCGGCCATCACAAGAATCACAGCCCCTGCGAGTACCTTCCGGGCGATGATGCCGGGCTTACGCGGGCGCAGACCCGACGGGAGCGACTGCACCGAATCAGTAATAATGTCCCAGCGGTTATCCTTACCCCAGTGGTGTTTCACGCTGCGTGCGGCTCCCACTGACGGCGGGCTGAACACCACGCCCGCCAGCGGAAGCGGACGGTACGGGTTAAGCAGGATCGATAGCGGCTCTGTCACCGTTTCCGGCACGCGTGAGAGCTGGTCGGCCAGGCCCAACAGGAAGTTGTGCTGCACTTTCGTGCATATCTGCTGAATGCCCTGCGTGACAAGTCCTGGCGTCAGGGTGGCAAGCTGGTTGTTCAGCCCTTCGGCACGACAGCCGGGCTGTAATAGGCAGCCGACGGGCTGGGTGACCCGATCGACCTGCTGCCCGGCGCGGGAGTGCAGCGACCAGACGTACAACGGCAGTTGCCAGCCTAGGGCGGTATAGCGCGTACTGAGCGATGCGGCAAGCATGTCCATCGCATCTGGCGTGAGTACCGGCGCGGCATTGTCAGTCGGGTAGTCCAGCTGTGATGTGACCCACACGATCCCGTCGACCGGGCAGCGGCGCAGTTTACGCAGTGCGGCCAGCCAGTCGGTGTCTGCCGGGGTGTTCAGGTCACCGCCCCATAGCAGCAGCGTGCCCTGGTCTTCCTGCCAGAGTTCCTGCGTGAGTTTTGGGGCGAGCTGTTCGGCATCGGTGACGCTGCCGGTTACGAGCAGGATGCGGAGCCTGCGGGACCGGGTGCGGCCATAAGTATGATAAAGATACAAATGAATACTCTTGAGTACCTCACAATGCTTTTTTCTGTCAATAAATAATATTTCCTCCCGATGATGAGTTTTATCTGATAATTTCCGAAGCTGCTGGATAAAGCTCTGCGAGATGAGCCACTGCCATAATCGGACAAATAGATCGTCACAGAGCAAAATAAATAAGCAAACCCCAGCTACAGCCAGAGATACAATCAGTTTTTTCTCTGTAGTAAGAAGATGAACGACAGGATTTTCAGTCCATATAAGAAATCCACCGATGATCGCAATCAGAAGGATAATTAACCATGTACTGAGCCGCTTTTTCTTTTCCACATCACAATCCTTGCATGATATTAAGCCGGACGGATAATCGCCATTTGCGTGCTTTTAGCGCTAGTTATCAGCCATTGAGCCAGCCCCGATGCGACAGCGTGTTCACAGGCGCAAATTAATGTGATATTCCCCACTGCTGCCCCCGGTCTGCCAAAAGTATCCTCCAGTACCATTTCTCCTTTTTTTTCAGACAGGAGTGCCGATTTATCCATTGCAATGAGAGCCTCAGCAAGTACGCTACTTTTTACCTGAGCCCGCCAGAAGAACCAGGGTACCGCTGGAGTTATTTTTCCCCAAAGGGCTACTTCTGCCACGTCCTCTTCCGGAGTGGAGATCCTAACCGGACGATGTATCCACGTTTGCGGCATTACACGACAGCGCGTCAGCCATGCCGAAGAGGCCAGCAACAAAGCTGATACAGATTCTGCCTGCTGATCGCGTGCTTGAAGAAATAAATTACTTTCAACAGAAAGGACAAGCGCATCATCCTGTCTGTCCAGCCATTCATCAATCCACATCAACCCATTGTTGTCAGTACTGACATTGATATCAGTGACGGGACATGAAGCGGGAAAAACCTTCTGCCAGACGGCGAGAATTTGTTCACTGTCCAACACGCCATCATGATGAATACGAACAAATAATTTTCCGGTAAACTGAATCAACTCACTATGCAATTGCCCGATAACAGTTGTTAATATTGATTCCAGTCGAGTCAGGTAATCTTCTTTAGGTAATAGAGGAAGAGATGCAGTTGTTATCGTAGACTGAATTTCTGGCAAATAGTGCGTCTGAAGCCCACGTCCTCCTCGTAAAAGCGCTTCAGCAAGTTTATTGTTGGCAACTGGCGTGACGTAACTCATTCCCAGCATACCCACAGCCTTCTGACCCAGTGAAATTTGCGCTTCATACTGTTTTTGATATAGACGGTTCCAACAGAGCACGCTATCGCGTTTATTCTCATAGCGGCGTAACCGTATGATGTATCCTGTAACCCCAATGGATAAAGGCAACATCAACGTACAAAACCAGAACCATTCAGAACGTGTAGGAAGATATTTAGGCCACAGAGTCGGAACTACAACCACGCCAGCAATTACACACAGAACAATCGCAAAGAGCCAACGTAATTTATTTGGAGCAACAGGCAAGGGTTTTTCTTCTGGAATTTTTTTTATATTAACAGGCACGAATTAACATTTTCCTGCGTTGTATAATGACGAAATCAACGTGCAACCACAACTGCAACGATGGCCATGCAGAGCTATTGGCTTACCATTAATCTTTGAAATTTCATCACCTTCGATAATGTATGTTTTACCATGCACAGGACAAAATACCTTATCCATAAGACAAGAGACTTCTAACCCCATAAACTTCACACCAGCACTCCCTTCAAGCACAGTGCCACCATGAGTTGTTTTATCATTAATGCGAATAACACCCAGCATATAAACCTCCTTATTAATTACATATGGGTCTTACAAACAAAAGAATAATGAATGATGTTTTTATGAAAACGTGCCAGAACGTAATAAAAATAACTTAAAGCAAATGAGGGGTGGCTATTTTAAAGGACTCGAACTATTAACAGCACAACGTACCGTCTTGTTGCCGGGAAGATATCCCTTATTGGCAGGATCAGAATCAAAACGGAAAATAGTTGCGCCACGTCTTGGCCCGGAAAAATCCTGAGAGCGTATCACTCTTGTATAGTTACCCCGACTGTCTTTAAACATGGGTTTTTCCGGCCCCTGCGGATCTTTTACCGGTGAGTATTTATAATAATCAGGATCGTACCAGTCCTTTATCCACTCCCAGCCATTACCTGCCATGTCGTAAATGCCTAAAGGATTTGGCGGATAAAGATTACCGGGCAATGGTGAAAATACACCCAGTGACGTACCCATTTTTTTTGCATACTCTTTGCTATCGCTCTCCCAGGCCACATTACTTTTATCACCTTGTTCAATACGTATAGTGCCATCGTTAGTGGGAACAATAACAAACTTCCCCCTGCTACGCGCAGCATATTCCCACTGTGCTTCTGTAGGTAACGAAAAAGGTAATTTTGTAATGATCGCCAGCCAGCGGCAATAATTTTCCGCTTCAAACCAGTCAACATGCGCCGGTGTTTCAGGCGTCATATTCATTTCCCGCCAGCGTTGTCCGGTTCTGGAACTCAAATCAACGTCTCTTCCGGGTAAATTGTTATAGGCCAGATAGAACTGATATTCTTTGTTGCTTGTTTTAAATTTACCTATCGAATAGCCTGTTAGTTCGACTTTATGTAACGGTTTACTGTGCTGTCTGGCGTCATAGGGTAAATGTTCCGGTCCGTATTGCTCACCATAATCACCCATCAGAAATTCACCGCCTTCAACATAGACAAGATTTTCTTTGATCTCAGCGATAAAACTTGAGAGTTCTGCCCCTGGCTTCTCCGGAACTTTTGCCGCCTGTTTCTGCTGGTCGCAGGAGACCAGTGGCAAAACAGTTATCAGAATTAATCCAGCTCTGTAAAAAGCACTCATTTCAGTTTCCTTACTTCATTAAACTGCTATCCGCATCGTTATCTAATCGGATCTGCGCTGTTTACCACGCAACGTACCGTCTTGTTGCCAGGAAGATATCCCTTGTTGGCAGGATCTGAATAAAAACGGAAAATAGTTGCACCACGCCTTGGTCCAGATAAATCCTGAGAGCGTGTCACTCTTGTATAATTACCCTCAGTATCTTTAAACATGGGTTTATCCGGCCCCTGCGGATCTTTTACCGGTGAGTATTTATAATAATCAGGATCGTACCAGTCCTTTATCCACTCCCAGCCATTACCTGCCATGTCGTAAATACCTAAAGGATTTGGCGGCCTTGCATCTCGTGGCATTGGAGACAATATACCTAAACTAGTGCCTTGCTGCCGGGCGAAAAATTTACGATCATCCGAAGTGGTGATATTGATGCCCTTACGTTCATTTATCTGTATAGTCCCATCATCGGTAGGAACAATAACAAATTTTCCCCTGCTACGCGCAGCATATTCCCATTGTGCTTCTGTGGGTAAGGAAAAAGGTAATTTTGTGATGGTCGCCAGCCAGCGACAATATTTTTCGGCTTCAAACCAGTCAACATGCGCTGGTGTTTCAGGCGTCATATTCATTTCCCGCCAGCGTTGTCCGGTTCTGGATCTCAAATCAACGTCTCTTCCGGATAAATTGTTATAGGCCAGATAGAACTGATATTCTTTGTTGCTTGTTTTAAATTTACCTATCGAATAGCCTGTTAGTTCGACTTTATGTAACGGTTTACTGTGCTGTCTGGCGTCATAGGGTAAATGTTCCGGTCCGTATTGCTCACCATAATCACCCATCAGAAATTCACCGCCTTCAACATAGACAAGATTTTCTTTGATCTCAGCGATAAAACTTGAGAGTTCTGCCCCTGGCTTCTCCGGAACTTTTGCCGCCTGTTTCTGCTGGTCGCAGGAGACCAGTGGCAAAACAGTTATCAGAATTAATCCAGCTCTGTAAAAAGCACTCATTTCAGTTTCCTTACTTCATTAAGCTGCTATCCGCATCGTTATTTAATCGGATCTGCGCTGTTTACCACGCAACGTACCGTCTTGTTGGTGGGAAGATATCCCTTGTTGGCAGGATCTGAAAAAAAACGGAAAATAGTTGCGCCACGCCTTGGCCCGGAATAATCCTGAGAACGTATCACTCTGGTATAATTACCCCGACTGTCTTTAAACATGGGTTTTTCCGGCCCCTGCGGATCTTTTACCGGTGAGTATTTATAATAATCAGGATCGTACCAGTCCTTTATCCACTCCCAGCCATTACCTGCCATGTCGTAAATGCCTAAAGGATTTGGCGGATAAAGATTACCGGGCAATGGTGAAAATACACCCAGTGACGTACCCATTTTTTTTGCATACTCTTTGCTATCGCTCTCCCAGGCCACATTACTTTTATCACCTTGTTCAATACGTATAGTGCCATCGTTAGTGGGAACAATAACAAACTTCCCCCTGCTACGCGCAGCATATTCCCACTGTGCTTCTGTAGGTAACGAAAAAGGTAATTTTGTAATGATCGCCAGCCAGCGGCAATAATTTTCCGCTTCAAACCAGTCAACATGCGCCGGTGTTTCAGGCGTCATATTCATTTCCCGCCAGCGTTGTCCGGTTCTGGAACTCAAATCAACGTCTCTTCCGGGTAAATTGTTATAGGCCAGATAGAACTGATATTCTTTGTTGCTTGTTTTAAATTTACCTATCGAATAGCCTGTTAGTTCGACTTTATGTAACGGTTTACTGTGCTGTCTGGCGTCATAGGGTAAATGTTCCGGTCCGTATTGCTCACCATAATCACCCATCAGAAATTCACCGCCTTTAACATAGACAAGATTTTCTTTGATCTCAGCGATAAAACTTGAGAGTTCTGCGCCAGGCTTCTCCGGAACTTTTGCCGCCTGTTTCTGCTGGTCGCATGAAATCAGCGGCAAAACTGCCAGCAACATTAAACCTGCTCTTATTGCATCTTTCATATATACCTTTTTAAATTTCAATAACGTTACTGTCGCTTACAGGGCTAAATATCATGGATTTAGGATAAAAAAGATTATTCATCCTGTATAACTTATAAAATGCAGTATTATTCATGGCAAGCGCATAGCCCCAGGAAGGTCTCATCTTTAACCTTTTGTATATTTTATCCATTTCTTTATCCTTGTTGACTCCCTCCTGCAAAAACTCTTTTAGCTCATTTATTTTCCTTTGAGCAACCATGTATCTTAATGCAGCATTACCTGAAGCTAAATCACTCCCGTCTACGTTACAATGGCTAAAAACCTGAAACCATTCACGTTGAGTTTGGATGCTATCCAGGATGGTTAATATAGCCTCTTTACGATCATGATAAATATCAAGCATAACCCGATTATCTAAATCCCTGTGATCGTTAAAGCCATGACGCGTGAGTAAATAAATTAAGATACCCTTAGCCTCAGGGGTTATTTTTAATAAATACTTAGGATTAGATAAAATACGATTAGCAATTTCGTTCCTTTTTTTCGATTCAACCATACCTTTTTCGAACGAAGTGACAAATTCAGCGAACTCCAATTTAATGTTATCCACATCCGCTTGAAAAGTTTTCAATTCTGCCTCGAGTTTATCTTTTACCTCGGTTAAATATAAAACACTTATCTTTGTAAAAGCCTCAAATGCACGTTCTGAAATCACCTCAAAAAAAGAATAATCAAGGCCATATAGCTGGTAAACCAACCAGGACCCAAAATCGGAAAGTTTATCGTAGTCAACTTCTGCTTCAAAAGAACCTTTGGCACCTGCGCCTAAACACAGGCTAGCGGCAATGCTGAAACAGAAGCGTCCATTGATAAAGTCACACTGAAATTTACCACCAGCACCAAATCCCACCATTCCGACTATCGCTTCTGTAATGGAACAAAAGTCAACAAATTCGGCGGCCTCTTTGGCGTCATCTCCTGTTTTTCCCTGATGGACCGTTAGCTCTACAGGCTGCAACCACTGAACCCCACCTTTCATTTTAAATTCTGCACGGGCCCCGGCAAATATTTCAGCACTGGCAGATGCACCTTCTTCGTTTTTTTCTCTGGCTCGATGAAACGCGGCGCCTGTAGAAGAATGTCGATTACTGAAACGAGGCAGGCGCCCTTCACGATCCCCTATAATTACCTGTTTTGCGCCAATGGTTGTTACCTGGACTTGTGCCTCAACCTGTAGTGATGCCCCCGCAAAACCGATAAGAGATGTCTCCAGATACATTCGCCACATGCCCATATTGAGAACTTTAGTCTTTCCGGGTGGAGGCAACATCTTCAAAGCCCAACCAATACGATCCGGCATAAAAAATTTTGCACTGGCCGTTCCTGATGCAACTGACAGAACTGTGCTATGCTCACCTTTAATTGTTAGTTTTCCGTTATAGGGATCCCATTCTCCTGATGCGCCAGTATTAGATGTAAAACGCAAAAATTGTGCGCCAAGGGATACATCAATGCTCTGACCGATTTCCTTTTCCATTAGCAAACTATTGTTCCAGGAATCAGCCCATTCACATAATGTCTTATCTATCTTACCAATATCTTTGACTTCAAATAATACAACCCCTTTATTTTCAGCTTCAATTTTCCTTAACTGTTCTTTTATTTTTTGTGTATTTATACTTTTTATATTTCCATTCTGATCACGATTAAATATGCTTTCTTTCGCAGAAGCACGGTCACGCCCGCGTATACTGACCCGGTGTATATTTCCAGTACCCAAATTGTCAATGTAAGATTTTTTTACATATACATAACGACTCCCGATACCCTGACGGGCTCCTTGTTGTTTTTTTGTTTTTATCGGTATCAGCTCGACAATATCTTTGTAACCAGCACCTTCTGATTCAAAATCTTCTAGCTCTTTTTGTAAATCTTCTTTCTTATCTGCTAACTTTTTTTCCGCTTCTGATATATTAGCTTCAAGCTGAGGAAGTTCAGCAACTCTGTCAGGATGAGACATCATTTTCCCATAAGCTTCAATTGCCGATGAATATATCTCTTTTGCTTTATGAACTTTATCCACCAATATCATTAGCTTTTTGGCATGTTGCTCCAGATCAAATGCAATTTTTTCATTAAGAAGGATGAGGTCTTCTTTTTCAGCACTAAAATAAATCAATGTTGATTCGTGATGTGCTACAACAGCACTCTCTTCTTTTTTATTTAACGTACCTTCGGCAACTGGAGCTTCCTGCTCATTCATAGTTAAAACGTCCTTATTTATTCAAAAAACAATTTAATAGATTTAGAATCAAATCCATAATGGCATTGTGTGTAACCATTTTCGTCAGTCATACCACGAAGGGTTGTGCCTTCACTAGTTTCTATGCGATAGGATATAAACGCTTTTGGTTGGTTTGTGTTTTTATCTAAAATCTGGAATCGTTCATTCATAGGATATTTAAATTGAGGATCCTCAACCACCATAGGTTGAAGGGTTTTTTCAAGTGAAGATGCTCCCCCCCATAATATGCTGGCGCTTTTTAGATCAATTTTTCCGGGCGCACCAATTTCAACAGAGCCATTTTTAATTTTTATATATGCCCCCCCAGTACTGGTCAGGGTTATTCCCTGCGCAGCATTCAATACTATTTCATCATTAATGCTATTAAGATTCATAGATTTATCAGACTGAATACGTATCGCATCTGTTTGTGCTTGTATGTCTACAATGCCTCTGGCAGCAAATAGCTTTACACCCATTTTCTGAGCAAATAAACTTATCGCCTCGCCTGCCGCGACGGTTAGCCTTTTGAAAATACTCATATCTATATTTTCGCCTGCTGTAGCCGTCAATGTATGCCCGGACGACAACTGGATATTTTTGGGCGTTGTTAATGCAATTCCTGCTGGTGCTGATGCCAGAATCCCCGCCTCTTTTAACTGGTTCAGAGCCTGGTTGAGCTGATGTTGTGATGAACGGTCCGCATTAAGAGCCCCAGACACCGCGACACTTTGAGCCAGCGCAGTAACCAGTTCTAACGCACTTTGTAATTGTGCAACAGCGGCGGCCATATCAAGGGTTTCACCTTGTGCATTTGGCTGCACATCACCACTGATAAAAACACCCTTTCCACCACGGATAACTCCCCACGAGTCAGTTCTCAGCTCAAATCCTTCCCCCCGCAGTTTCTGCCCGGCATCCACGTTATGTCCCAGATTCAGCTGCGTCTTGCCACCATACTCGGTACTGAGCTTGATGTGCTCCTCGCCCCGCTTGTCTTCCATCCGCAGCTTGTTGTTCGTCGGCGTGCGGATCACGTTGCGGGTACTGTTTTTCTCAGTCACATGGTCAACGTGGCGGGAGTCGTGTAGGGCATGGGCGATATACGGACGATCCGGATCACCTTCATGGAAGGCAATCGCTACTTCTGTCCCTTGAATTAACGGGAAGTGGAAGCCGTACACGTCACCGCCGTAAGGTTTGGCCAGGCGCACCGGCATGCTTTCCTGGCCCTGGGACTTGTCATCCCGGTCGGCGTCAAATTTCACCCGATAGAGACCGGATGCGTCCTGCCATGCATAGATATCATTCGCCTTTGCGCTGGTGACCCGCGCAGTCATGGTGCCGGTCACCTTCGGGCGCGGCAGTAGTGGCGGACGCCAGCACAGCGTCTCGCTGTAGGGAACCGCCAGTAGGGTTACCTGGAGTGCGTCCTTACGGCTGGCAGTGAACCCGACGGCGGTAAGCAATAACGGCTCCTGGAGTATTTCTGGCAGCGTCGGTGGCAGGCTGTCGGTGATGGTCAGTACCTGAGCCGGGGCAAGCATTACATCCGTGCTTTTACCGGTGATGCGAACCTGCTCCGCCAGAAAACGTTCATGGTCGAGGCGGGCATAAAAGTTGGCCGTTTCTGCCTGCGGCTCAAACTTGTCGCCGCGCTCAAGGTGGCGCAGCCGGTAGTGATACACCTCGCCATAGGTCATCCCCTCGCCGTCGCCCCGCGTCATATCGGCCGGGGCGGACTGGAGCACGCTTTGCGCGTCACGGTGATTGTAATCTTTCGCCGTGACGTTCGCTTCCACCACGTTGTGGGCGACGTTAAGCCCCCACACCGATTCCGCGCCGCTGTCGCTCATCCCGGATGGGCTGTTCACCGGAAGCCGCTTGCCGAAAATTAGCGCCCGCTGCGCGTCGGCAAAGTGCACCACTTCCGTCTGGGCATCTTCCTGTAAAGTGAAGAAGTAGAATATCCCTACTTCCGCCAGCAAGCGCTGAATAAAGGCCAGGTCGCTCTCCTGGTACTGGTTTATCTGCTCGCGCTTCGGGTAGCTCTGCTTCAGATTAAACTCGTACTCCCAATCGTGCAGGCCGTGCTCCTGTAACACCTGCTCCACCACCTCCGGCACCGATTTATTGACGAAAAAACGGTGGGAGCGATGCTGCTTGTCCAACAGGGAGAGAAAAGGTTTTAGCGTGATACGGTATAGCGTCTGGTCTGCAGAGCCGGACAATCTTCGGAAATCAGTAATAACACCGTGTACTTTTTTCTGCTCCGTCAGAGTCTCAAGTAAACCGCCGCCCATTGTCAGAGTGGCCGGCTTACGCAGCAACTGGCTGGCATCAAGATATTTGTTTGTACTGGTAAAAATAATGTCGTAACTGTACATCCGGCTCATGCTTTCAGTTCCACTGAACTCTTCAACGTCCAGCGGCGACGAACAAGAGGGAATATCAAGCCGGTAGCGATTCAGTGTTCCTGATGCAGATAAAACGCTCTGCAGCGCATCAGTCAGATTCATTAATATTCATTCCATGAACAGATTTAAAAGGGGGCTCGCAGGAACCATAATGCCTGCGCTGATCATCCTGAGCATTATTGTTGCTCAACTCTCCATAAGGCCTCACCGCTTCCATGTCAGTAAGCGGAATAGCGAAAATACATTTGTTATGAATTTCTATCCCGGCGACCATTCTGCGCGGCGTGTCCTCATGACGTTTTGAACGCAGGACATAGCTGATTATATATTGCCCCTTATCCGGAAAAAGATAAAAAGATGGGGGGAGACACAGATAGCTATTTTCTATTCTTAGAGCCGGGCGAAAGATAATATTCTCCTGGCTCGGCAGAGTCCCTCTTGGATTAATTGCAATATTGACCGGTTGGTAGTCTTCTGCATCCGGCACAGCAAAACAGATATTCCCCCCCATAATGCTGACTGTTGTTTCTTCGTCGAATCGCCATCGATCCCCAGGACATCCCGTCAGTAAAGGGAGGGAGAATAAAAAAAGAAATGCTGAAAAATGATGTTGCCGGCCAATTTTTACCATGGAAACCCCCGCAACGTATTTTGATACAGTTGCCGGATAATCGGCTCGCTGATATTCCCATCAAGCGTAATGACATCCTGATCTCTGAGATCACACCATTTTGTGTATCCTTCAGCATTCAGAATAAAATGGTCAGCGATAATTTGTGCCTGCTGCTCCATAGGGTATTCACTCAAATAACGGCTATCCAGTACATAGTGGTAACTTACTGCCCAACTGACCAGGCCCCGCCCGATGACATTCAATCCCTTTTCTCGCTGCCAGACATGTGCCATTTCATGGATAAACATATGCTGATAGAAAGGAACAGTGTGTGAATAATCTTCCCGGTAGTGCTCGCGGAAATAAATTTCTCCATTCGGAGCCATCGCCGTATATTGATCCTGCAACCCAAAAGGAAGATAACTGTCAAAATGGATCCAAACTTTATGATAAGGGATCGTTGATCTGAATACAGACTTCGCTAGCGCGATCTCTCCTGAAGTCATTAACCGCAGCGTTCCTTCTTTCTTATCCTTTTTTTCTTTGTCCTTTTCTTTATCGTGGATGGTCATTATTCGCCTGCCTGCCGTAACTCTATGACAATCCCCCCATCTTCATCCCAGCCCAGCGTCAGGCACTGTGGCTTCTGCCCCGCCGCCATGTGCGTCAGCAGCTGCTGGCTCAGCACCGGCAAAATCTGCTGGTTCAGCAGGCTGTCGATGTTGCGCACGCCGGTATCCGGCAGCAGGCAGGCGTCCGTCAGCGCGTCCATCAGGCTGTCAGCAATCACGGTTTTCATGCCATAGTGGCGCGCCAGGCGTTTGCTCACCTGGTTCAGCTTCATCCCGACGATGGTGCGCATCGCCGCCTGCGCCAGCGGGCGGTAAATCACCGTCTGGAAGCGCGCCAGCAGCGCGGGCTGGAAGTGATCCCGCAGGATCGGGCGCAGCAGCTCGTGCAGGTCACCGTCGCTGGCGTACGGCTGTTCCTGTACAAGCTGCATCAGATGGTCGCTGCCGAGGTTGGAGGTCATCAGAATCACCGTGTTGCGGAAGTCGATTTCGCGCCCCTCACCGTCGCGCATAAACCCGCGGTCAAACACCTGGTAGAACAGGTTCATCACGTCCCGGTGCGCTTTTTCAACTTCATCGAGCAGCACAACGCTGTACGGGCGCTTGCGTACCGCTTCGGTGAGGATACCGCCCTGACCGTAGCCCACGTAGCCCGGCGGGGACCCCTTCAGCTGGCTGACGGTGTGCGGCTCCTGGTACTCGGAGAGGTTGATGGTAATCAGGGATTTTTCGCCGCCGAACAGCTCGTCCGCCAGCGCCAGCGCGGTCTCGGTTTTGCCGGTGCCGCTGGTGCCGACCAGCAGGAACACGCCCTGCGGGCCGTTCTCCGGCGCGAGGCCGGTTTTGGCGGCGCGCAGGCGCTGCGCAATGGCGTTCAGCGCCGCGTCCTGGCCCACCACGCGTTTCGCCAGATTATTTTCCAGGCTCAGCAGCTCCGTCTGCTCATCCTTCATTAATGAGGAGAGCGGCACGCCGGTCCAGTCGGCGATCACCGTCGCCACGGTGCGGGTGTCCACATCCAGCCCCAGCAGCGGATTGCCCTGGTGCACGGCGCTGAGCTGTTCCTGCAACGCCGCGATTTCTGCCTGGCGGGAGATGTCCTGGCGGCAGGCCAGCAAGTCTTCCGTGATTTTCATCTCCTCGCCGTACCGGGTTTCCAGCGCGTCGAGTTCGAGGATGATGCGGATCTCCTCCTGCTCAATCGCCGCCAGGCGCTCGCCGTGGGAGGAGCTTCCTACCGCGATATCCTCCATCAGCGCCTGCTTTTCCATATCCAGCGCGGTGAGCTGCGCCTTCATGTGGGTCAGCGGCTCGGGCACGGTGTCGAGGCTCATGCGCACGCGCGCGGAGGCGGTATCCAGCAGGTCCACCGCCTTGTCCGGTAGCTGGCGGCCCGTCAGGTAGCGTCTTGAGAGCGTGACGGCAGCTTTTACCGCTTCATCGGTGATATGCACCCCGTGGTGTTCGGCGTAGCGGGACTTCAGGCCGCGCAGCATCAGGCAGGCGGTGTCGTCGTCCGGTTCGTCGACTTTAACCATCTGGAAGCGCCGCTCAAGTGCGGCATCGCGCTCGAAGTACTGCTTGTATTCGCTCCAGGTGGTGGCGGCAATGGTTCTGAGTTCCCCGCGCGCCAGGGCGGGCTTGAGCAGGTTGGCCGCGTCCGCGGCGCCCGCCTGATTACCTGCCCCGATGATGGTGTGGGCCTCGTCGATAAACAGCAGCACCGGCAGCGGCGACTGCTGCACCGCCTCAATGATGTTTTTCAGGCGCTGCTCGAACTCGCCCTTTACGCCCGCGCCCGCCTGCAGCAGGCCGAGGTCGAGGGTGCGCACCGAGACAGGCTTCAGCGCGTCCGGGACATTGCCTTCACTGATACGCAGCGCCAGGCCTTCCACCAGTGCGGTTTTGCCTACACCCGGTTCGCCCACCAGAATCGGGTTGTTCTTGCGGCGACGGGAGAGAATATCCACCATCTGGCGGATTTCATTGTCGCGGCCAAATACCGGGTCGATTTTACCGTCGCGGGCGCGGGCGGTGACGTCGAGGGTGAATTTATCCAGGGCATTCTGCAGCGCCGGGCTGAGCTCTCCTTCTTTTATATCCGCATTTACCGGTCGGCCCACAAACGCCACGTCATCACTGTTGCACAGCGCCGCTTCCTGCTGCATTTCCTCCCGTTCGTCGGACTGTGCGTCCAGCAGCCCACGCAGGCGCTCCAGCTGACTCTGCCCGGTGGTGGTCAGCGGCCACAGGCCGTCGCAGCGAACCAGCGACGGCTTTTCCACCACCGCCATCAGCAGATGAACGCTGCGGATCTGCGTTTCACCCGCCAGCGAGGCATGCAGCCACGCGTTCTGCATCAGCGTCTGCAGACTGTCCGAGAGCTGCGGACGGCTGCGCACCGAGCGCGGGAGTTTATCCAGAAAGGCCAGCAAATCCTGCCATATTGCATCCATATCCCACTCGTAGCGGCGGGCAATCACTGTGATGTCCCCCTCGCCCTGTTCCAGCAGTTTCAGCAGCCAGTGCTCGGGCAGAATTTCCGCATGTGCGCGGGTCTGGCACAGGGAGGCGGCGCCTTCCATCGCGCGGGCGCAGTAAGGGTTGAGACGACGTAACAGAACGGCTGGATTTTCCATGAGATTCTCTCTTTATCAGTTCCGGGCACGCTACCGCCCCTCGCTGTTTACTTACCAAAGCGCATCAGGTCAGGCAGGCGGATTGTATGTTTTTTGCTGAACGCCCGTTATGACAGGCGCTCAGCAAAAAAAGCAGACGGAAAACCGTCTGCCCGGGTCATTACGCGGTGGTGCGTTCGTTCCAGGAATCGGAATGAATGATGTTGCCGTCTTTGTAGGTCCAGGTGATTTTTTCGTAGCGCAGCTCAATCTGTTCCAGATGGTTGTGCTTCTCGAAAGCCGGATCCTTGATGTCGTGCATCTTCGGATTCACCTTCACTAGCTTCACGTTCTCAAGCTTCGTGTTGAAGTACTCCACCTCCTGGCCGGCGTCGTTGATTCTGTACCACCTGAATTCGGCCGATTTCAGGGTCTGACCTGTGGTCACAGCCTTGTAAAGGTACGGGCTGGAGGAGTCGATTTCTTTGGTAAAGAGGAACGGCGTATGGATACGCGTGCCGGTCAGCTTGCCGGTGTTATTGTCGGTCGGGATGTACAGGTTATGCTCCTGTGCAACCACTTCGATGCTGCCTTCACGGTCTTTAACGTCTACGGAACCTTTAATGTCCGCACCGCCGTCGTCTTTCAGCCACAGATAGACAGGAATTGCCATGTTAATTACTCCATTTTAAGTTTTGATACGTCATCATCCTGAGATGACGCGGGGGTTTCGCCCGGTAACTGGCAGGCATTTGCCTGTGGCACCAGACTGATTTCGACACGGCGGTTAAGCGCCCGGCCTTCCGTCGTCTCATTTGTTGCGACCGGGCGGCTTTCACCGTAGCCCTGTACTGCAAAACAGCTTTCCGGTACGTCACCGGTATCGCGCATCCAGTCCCGGACAGACTCAGCGCGTTTCAGGGACAGTACCTGGTTGGATTTGTCATCGCCGGTGCTGTCGGTATGACCAGCCACCACAATCAGCCAGCCGGGCTTCGCCTTTATATCCACCAGCGAGTTCACCAGCAGTTTTGTCGAGCCAGGTTTCAGCGCCCATTTGCCTGTGTCGAACAGCGACATGCTGTCGAGGCGGACGGTCTGCGGGCCCTGCACGACTTTCTTAATTACCGGACGCGGTGGCAGTGGCGGTGCCCAGTCACTAATGGCCGCTTCAACTGGGGGGATCAGCCACATCCCCTGATACAAACCCAGCCCGTAACGCTGCGGTTCGCCGCGACGTAACCAGTTGTCCAAAAGACGGCTATCCGCACGCAGGCGCTGCTGAGCCTGCAGTTTCGGTGCGGGCGGCGTGCCGCTGAGACGGTGATAGACGGCAAGGTGGTCACCCACGCTGCGTACCAGGCGCTGGTTATTAATAAAGGAGGCCAGCATTGCCAGCGCGAGAAAAACAAAACAGATAGCACCGGCCAGCCGGGTATCCTGCATCCGACGGCTCACGCCGTGATGGCGTGGCAACGACGCCAGTAACACATCAGGCAACGGTAACAAGTCATCCGCTGCGCCACATGACGGAGGTAATGTGGTTGTTCCTGCTATCTGACGCGACCAGAGGTTTTCCGATACCCCGGCTACAGGAGTCAGACAGATGCCAACAGCACAGAGATTGCAGGCGGGGAGTTCCTCCTGACGCGTGCGAAGCGGCCGAAAGAGAAGCGTGTTGCTCAACCTGAGCACGCTGTCGAGCCATAGCGCATTAGCCAGACGGACGTCATCCCCCACAGCTTCCTGCTGCCAGCCAGTTACCGGCAGGGCAACCTGGCCGTTCTGGCGAGCACGTATGCCAGGCAGGTCAGGCGTGACGGTAAACCACAGCACCTCATCCGAATGCTGAACAGGCGGTGACACCCAGACCACACCCCAGATAGGCGGCAGGCCGTTTAGCCAGGTTCGGCACTGGACGATACTGCGTCGCCAGTGGCGAAGCGCCTGCGCACACGTTTCTTCTGAAATGTGCTGTTCCGGTGTCATCGCCAGCATTACCGAAACCTGTGACACTAGCGCCGGACGAACAGCAGCCAGATGCTGCGCCAGCAGCGGCAATGCCTCAGCACTCTGTACCTGCAGATACCAGCCGTGGCGAGTTTCACGCCAGACCGTGTTACCGGAAAACAAGGAGGTGGTATCGCCGCATACCAGCACCACCGCACCCTGAAAATCTTCCGGCGGCAGGCTGTGCTCCGTTATCGTTTCACTGATGGCCCGGCACTGCAGATGCAGCCGCCACTGACGCCAGAAAGCCACAACGCCCGCCAGCAGAATACACAGGCTCAACGCGAGTCGACTGCTGGTCGAAAGTGGCCAGAATCCCAGCACCAACCACAGCGCCAGAAGAAGGGCTAACGCCGTGAGCAAACCACGGGAGAGTTCACGCATTCGCTAGCCCTGCCCTGCAATCCGGGCCACCATCTGAGCCAGGGATGATGAGAAGATAAGCCACAGCGCGGCAAGCACCACGATACCTGCAGCCCAACCCAGCCAGTACAGCCGTCGTCCGCTGCGCAGGCGCGATGCCCGCACAACTACCGGTGCGTCCTCAGTCAGCGCAAAAGGCGGCACGCGTTCGCTGAGTGCACGCACCACGTCCTCCCGCCGTTCGTCGTCCTGATCACGGTACTGGCCGACAAAGCCCAATTGCAGGGTCCGGTACAGGCAGGTCAGCACCGCGTTATCTGGCGCGGGTTCACGCAGAACGGTGCGGATAAGTTCCCACAGCTCTTCCCCTGCATTCAGGGTGCTGAAGAACCGCGCCTGTAACGGATCCTTGCGCCACTTACGGTAACCATCGTCCTGTCTGTCGCGGTTCAGCACGCTCTCATCCAGCAGGGCGCAATAAGCGTAAAGCATGCGATCGCAAGAGCCAGCACTGTATCCCCCGTCCGTTAAAGCCTCGCGGGCCTCCGCGACCCAGCGGCAGGCGCGACGGTAAAGCGCATCACCGTCCTGAATCTCCTGCCCGCTGCGCAACTGGCTGACCATCAGCCAGCCCGGATAAAACGTTTTATTGATCAAATCCAGATTCATCATGTTCATGAGCGCAGCACCGCAAACAGTTCCAGCTTCACGTCACCGAGCGACTCCGGCGTATAGAAGGTACAGTTTCCGGCATCCAGCATCGCGCGGGCCGCCGCAGTAGAAAGATCGAGCGCAAAATACTGGTTTTCCAGACGCACCGGGATGGCTGCCGGGACGTGGCTCAGGGGTTTAATCACCATCCCACTCAGTGCAATGTTAACGACTTCAGATACGTCGTCATGGCTACCCGCCTTGCACAGCTGAGGGAAGCGCGTCTGCAGTTCGTGGTTTGGCATGGAGGAGCGCACCGAGAGATAGAAGTCTGCCCCTTCACGCAGCCTCGCGTCGTGCAGTCTGCCGCGCCAGATTTCTCTGTCCTCGCCCTGTTCGAGCGAAATGGCAACAACGCGGGACGGCAGGCTAGCTTCCAGCAGACGATCCAGCAGGGTAAACAGCGGCGGAAATACATCTTCCGGGGTATCGTGCCGGTAGAGCGGGATATCGTCGGCGTTATGTTCGAGAGAAAAGGTCAGCAGACTACCGGCAAGCCTTGCCAGTTCACGGTACAGCAACTCGGGATGGCGGGATGGTGTCTGGTGCAGCTCCGTCAGCACCGGCTCCGCACTGTTGAGCGCATTCAGCAGCCAGAACAGGGAGACATCCGCCACTGCGAAGTCCGCCATCCGTTTATTACTTTCCCGTCTCATCGCCATCAGACGCTTGCGGCGGGCCTGCAGGCGGTGCAAGAGTTCACCCAGTTCGCTGACCAGCGCAGGACTTGCCGACAGCGAAAGCATTGGAGGAATGAAATCTCTGTCCAGGCTCCACAGCCCCTGCACATTACGGGTGACTCTGGCCACCGGACAGGTCAGATAGGCTGCATTTTCCTGGGTGGAGAGACGCAGCGTCAGCGCATGACGCAGTACTGCCAGATCGCTGCGCTCATGGCCAGCCAGCTCCTGGACTGTCACTCGCTCTGACTGCCAGCGACGTGGACGGGCACTGTCGCACCCGTCGTCAAGATTACCGCCATTCGCACTAAGCAGCGGCAGGCACAGCAGCACCTCAACACTCTCCAGCCCTGTCGCGGATAAATCACAGACCGGCGGCAGGTTATCCGCCAGGTCTGTATCTATCAGCGTGCCATCCGCAAAGCGTACCGCCATACGGACGGCATTAAGCCTTGCGAGTGTGAGCGCGCTGTCATCAAACTCCGCACACAGCACACCCCAAGGGTGCGCCAACACCATCCGCGCAACGGTATCCGCAACGTGTGCATCCCAACGTGACTGCTGCTGGAACTGCTGCGGGGCCAGAAAGGCCCCGTCTTCCCATAACGGGCGAAAGATTTTCATCCCTGCTCCTGCCTTATCCTTTCGCTTTCGGCATCTGGCTGACCAGCGACAGGTTCACGTCCATCCCTTCCACCTGGAAGTGCGGCACGGCATACAGACGAACGCGGAAGAAGCCAGGATTGTCCTCGATGTCTTCTACCACTACCTTCGCATCGCGCAGCGGGTGTGACGCCTGCAGTTCGTCGCCTGGATCGGTCATTTCCGTCACCAGCCCTTTCACCCAGGTGTTCAGCTCCAGTTCCAGCAGGCGGCGGTCCTTCGTCGTACCGATGTTCTCGCGCTGGATAAGCTTTAGGTAGTGCGCAATACGCGACAGCAGGAAGATGTACGGCAGGCGCGCGTTAATACGGCTGTTGGCGGTCGCATCGGCGGTGTCGTACAGCGCTGGTTTCTGCGTTGAGTTGGCTGAGAAGAAGCACGCATAGTCGCGATTTTTGTAGTACGACAGCGGAATGAAGCCGAGATTGGCGAATTCGAACTCGCGGGTTTCCGGGATCATCACTTCAGAAGGGATCTTCACCTGGTTGCCGGTACCCAGATCGTACAGATGGATCGGCAGGTCTTTCACTGCACCACCGGCCTGCGGACCACGGATCTGCACGCACCAGCCATTGTTGATGAAGCTCTTAACCATGTTAGAGGCGAAGGCAAATGATGCGCTGGTCCACAGGTATTTCTCGTGATCCGGCCCTTTTACCTGTTCAACATAGTTAAAACTGCGCACTGGCACGGTATCCGGGCCATAAGGCAGGCGTCCCAGTACGCGCGGCATTACCAGCCCGATATAGCGGGAGTCGTCGGTATCGCGGAAGGATTTCCATTTGATGTACTCGGCACGGTCGAAATAGTTGCCGATATCTTTAATGGCAGCCACTTCTTCCATCGACTCTTTCAGGAAGAATTTCGGGCCGACGGAGCCGATAAACGGCATGTGCGCCGCGGCAGACACTTTGGAGATATTACGCAGCAGCGCAACGTCCTGCGGGCTGGCGTCAAATTCGTAGGAGGAGATGACCGAGCCGATCGGTTCGCCGCCAGGGGTGTCGTACTCGGCGGTGTAGGTGTGCCAGTAAAGACCGCTCTGGATAAGCTCCGGCGCATCTTCAAAGTCCTGACGCAGATCGTCTTTCGACACATCCAGAATTTCTGTTTTGACGTTCTGACGGTAGTCAGTGTTGTCGACCAGCTGTTTCAGGCCGCGCCACAGGGACTCCACCTTCTGAAATTCCTGATGGTGCATCACCGCATCCAGCTGGCGGCTGATTTGATAATCCAGCTCCGCGATGTGGTGATCAATCAGCGTTTTGTCGAGCTTTTCCACTGGCTGACCGGATTTACGGATACAGTCCATAAATACCTGCATCGCGGCCGTCAGGCGTTCACCTGCAGAAGCATCAGCGAGCGCAGCATCATCCAGAAACGCATTAATATCCCCGAGGCTCGATGCCGGGGTGAGGTTGATTTTTTCAAACAAGGAGGCGTAAACGCCCTCTTTTTCCAGTACGGTGGTTTGCCCCTGAGCAGAGCCAGTTTCAGTATTTACAGACATCAGCATATTCCCGGTTAATCCATTAAAAGAGATGCCCAAATTTTATTTCGGGGCAAGTGCACTCATTTCGTCACGTAATTCCTGAGACAGCGCCGGGTCCTTAAGGATTTTCTCAAGCTCTTTTCTGAAAGTGGCGTTATCAAGAAGATTGGATTTCAAATCGCGTAATAAATTGCGCATTGCCAGCATCGCGCGAAGCTGAGGAATTTGACGGGCAACCTGTTCGGGTTCGAAATCTTTCATACTGGAAAAATGTAGGCGGATATTTTCTTCTACCCCCTCGCCAGCCAGAGTGTTCTGCACGGCCAGGTTAATTTCCGGGTTAAATTCTGAAAGTACACTGTCGAAGTTATTTTTATTGATGTTAACCTTTTTGCGTTCAGATAACGGCCTGTTTTCTTTGCCATTACTAAAATCACCAACGGTCAAGAGCTTAAGCGGTAGCTCAACTTTCTTTTGCGCGCCCCCCGTATGGAGAGCCAACTTGAGATTTATACGTGCCTTGGGCACTTCATTCTGAAATGTATCAGCCATAGCAGTCCCTTTTCCTTAAGGAATAGTTATTAAGTAAAACTTCATTTTTGCGCAGGTGATATTAGAACAAGTGATTACAATGAATCAACTCACTCACAGTCCAAAAGTAGACATTGTTTTAAATATTACCACTAATAACCGGCGGTGAACCTTATTAAACAACCGATATATATTCATCGCCATGATCATTCGTGCCTTAATAAAATGTAGCCAATCCTATTCGGGAATAAAATATCATATTTAGATTGTATTACTTCAATGGAAATGGATGAAATTTATTGATACCTGTGCAGACATGATAACCCACGCTATCATGCATTATCATTTTCTCTTTAACTCGATTTAGCCGAGACTATCTTAGTCTTAAAGGCGATTTTCGGGCCGATATCATCTGGCAGACCAGGGCTACCGGGCGCAACGCCATTCACCATAATACCACCGCTGATGTCTGCATCGTACAAGGGCGCGATTGACCCTAACACCGCCGCCTTAATACAGTGGCTACAGGAACCCCACATCTTTACCCACGCGCATTGCGGCGTCATTACTCCAATGATGAGCGCTATCGACTCGCCCAATTCTGCGCTTCATGTTTCATGCGGGCCGCGGGTGCTGCGCTCCTTACCCGCGCACAAGCTGGAGGTATGGCACATTCCGATTATGATGGCGCTGAACGGATCGCCATCATAATCCTCTGCCCGACTTCCTTCAGCAAAGGCGAGTAACCGCGCGTTCCACACAGCCGCCATCCGCTCGTTTGCCCGCTCTCGGACTCCCGGTCTGAAAGATCGCGGGATTCGGGTGAACCAGGTTTCGCCGGGGGTGTTCTTCACCCCCCGCCATGCAATCTTATCTGCATGCCAATGACGGTATCGAGAGGGGTTAAAAATACGGCGTCGCTCGAACGGCTCGAAGAGGTGGATGAAGTGGCTACAGCGTTGCTGTTCCTGGCCTCTGACGAGAGTCGATTTGTTGCAGGTGAAGCGCTATTCGTGGACGGTAGCATTATGGCGGTCTGACGCGCCGCCATAAGACAGCGATTGTCTTACCTGCTCGTCAATTTTACGACGGCTTTCGTTATTGGCCGGGTTAAATATCAGCATCGCCAGATCGGGCCGCCCCTCGACCATGAAGGTTGAAAATTCCAGGTCAATAGCCCCCACCTGTGGGTGATAAATGCGCTTTATGCCCTCGCCGTGGCTGGCGACATCGTTGCTGCGCCACAGGAGGTCAAATTCGGGGCTCCGACTGCAAAGCTCGCCAATCAGGCTCGCCGTTTCTGCCGATTCCCCCGCCCGCGCCACGTCGGCACGAAAGGCATTCACCACCAGCCGGGCCACCGTCTGCCAGTCGGCCTGCATTTCACGTACCTGCGGGTCGAGAAACAGCCGACGCAGCACGTTACGCTGTGAATACGGTAGCTGCCCATAGTCGGTCAACACGCAGGCGGCGGCGCGGTTCCAGGCGATAACATCCCAGGTGATGGTTTTGATAAGCGCCGGAACGCCGAACGCCTCCAGCACCCGTTGCAGACGCGGCGTGATATCCGTGGAGAGCGTGAAATGCGTTTCTGGCGGATGACCGAAAGCCAGAATAAACAGATGCTCGCGCTCGGGCCCCGTCAGGCACAGCCCACTGGCGATACGGTTGAGCACCTCACGCGACGGCGCACCGCCGCGTCCCTGTTCAAGCCAGGTGTACCAGGTGGGACTGATATGGGCAAGCTGCGCTACCTCCTCACGGCGCAACCCCGGCGTACGCCGTCTGCCGCCGATAAAACCAAACGCTGTCGGATCAAGGCGCAAGCGTCGCGTCCGCAGAAAATCGCCCAGCGACTGCATTGTCATCGGCATCATCGTTATCCTGTTAAGATTTATACCCTGATAAGGTCCCTACTTTTACCGTTTCACTATAGCGCTACTCTGGATGGCAACCCAATCTGGAGGTGGATTATGCAAGTATTTTTGACAGGTGCGAGCGGGTTTATCGGTTCGCGGATTCTGGCTGAACTGGTGACAGCCGGCCATCAGGTGACGGGCCTCGCCCGCTCGGAAAGCAGCGCGCAGGCACTTAAGGCCGCGGGGGCCGACGTCCATCGCGGTACGCTGGAGGAGCCTGAAACCCTGGCCGCCGCCGCGCAGCGCGCCGATGCGGTGATCCATACCGCGTTTGACCATAACTTTCACCGTTTCGTCGAGAACTGTGAACAAGACCGGCGGGTTATTCATGCGCTGGGCCAGGCGCTGGAGGGGAGCGATCGTCCGCTGATAATCACCTCCGGCACGGGTATGGGCAATGACGGCTCCACAGCGCTGGCGCGTGAAGATCAATTTAAACCTGATAACCATAATTCTCGCGTGGCCTCTGAAGTGGCAGGCGATGCGCTACTGGCGCAGGGCGTGGATGTGCGGGTGGTGCGTCTGCCGCAGGTGCATGACACTACCCGCCAGGGGCTGATCACACACTACATTCAACACGCTGCTGAAAAAGGTGCCGTAGCCTGTATTGGCGAAGGCAATAATTGTTGGTCGGCGGCACACGTCAACGATGTCGCCCGATTGTATGTGCAGGTGCTGGAACAGGGCGAACGCGGCAGGCGCTACCATGCCGTCGCGGAAGAAAGCGTTGCCACACGGCAGATTGCGCAGGTGGTCGCCGATAAGCTCGGTCTGCCTCAGATCTCGCTCTCTGCGGCTGAGGCCGATGCACATTTTGGCTGGTTTGCGCTGTTTGCCGCCATGGATCTGCGCGCGTCATCTGACTGGACCCGCCAGCAACTCTGCTGGCACCCCACTGGCCCCGGCCTGCTGGAGGATTTGCAAAACATGGATTACGCACCGCTGTTAGCGTCTCGATAGTTCCTTTTCACGGCTCCACCATTGGGGAGCCGGATACTGGTCTGGCAGAAGGAACGCTGTACCTTCGACGCCTGCCAGCGACAGTTCTTCTTTTCTTCCATGTCCAGTGAGCCTGCTGATAAAGTCAGTCAGCCGAACAGCGTCCTGTGGATGTTGCCTGGCAAGATAGGCCTGCAAGTCTTTTTCAGCGACTGAAAGAGAAACTGGCGCGAAGAATCGCGCCAGTTTCGTTTTTAGGAGAGGTCACTTTAGTCTAAAAGGCGATCCTGCCCATCAATGCTTCTCGATATACATCGTCCGGCTGTACGCCACGTCTTCCGGGTTGTTGATGGGATACCCTTTCACCCAGGGCTTGATTAGACGCCCATTGGTGTACTGGTAGATCGGCGCAATAGGCGCTTTCTCCGCGAGGATTTTCTCCGCTGTATTGTAATCTGCATTACGGGCCTTGACGGTGGTCTCCAGCGACGCCTGATTCATTACCTTGTCATACGCCGGATCGTTGAAGCGCGAGATGTTGCCGGTATGCGTGGAGGTCAGCAGCGAAAGGAAGGTTGACGGCTCGTTATAATCCCCCACCCATGAGGCGCGGATCACATCGAAATTGCCGGTATTGCGGCTGTCGATATAGGTTTTCCACTCCTGATTTTGCAGCTTCACATCGACACCCAGGTTCTTTTTCCACATCGATGCTACCGCGATGGCAATCTTCTGGTGGTTTTCCGATGTGTTGTACAGCAGCGTTAGCTTGAGCGGTTTCTGGGCATTGTAACCCGCCGCCTGCAACAGCGTTTTGGCCTGCGCGTTCATCTCTTCCTGGCTCATCTGCTCAAAAGGCGATGGCTCAGGGGTAAAGCCTGCGGTCACGTCCGGGGTGAAGTGCCATGCCGGTTTTTCGCCTGTACCCAGTACTTTCTCGGCCATAATCCGCCGATCGATGGTCATGCTCAGCGCCAGACGCACCCGGGCATCCGCCGTCGGGCCTTTCTGGGTGTTAAAGGCATAATAATAGGTGCCCAGCTGCGGCGGGGTGTAAACCTGCCCAGGAATGTCTTTCAACAGCTTCTGGTAGAGGTTTTTCGGGAATGACTCGGTGATGTCGATATCGTTCGCCAGATAGCGCTTGGTGGCGGACGACTCCTGGTTGATCGGGATAAAGGTCACTTTCTGCAACACCGTTTTGTCATTATCCCAGTAATGGCTGTTGCGCTCGACGACCAGTTTCTCGTTAACCACCCGGTCTTTCAGGATGTATGCGCCATTACCCACCAGCGCACCGGGACGGGTCCACTCCGCGCCGCTCTCCACGTTAGCTTTTTGGACGGGATAAAAGGCGAAGCTCGCCGTCAGGTTGGCAAACCACGGCAGCGGTTTATCCAGCTGAACGCGCAGGGTTCTGTTATCCACTGCGGTCACGCCCAGTTTGTCCGGCGTGGCCTTGCCGTCGATGATAGCCTGCGCATTACTAATCCCGGCCAGCGCTGCAAACCAGGCGAAGGGGGACGTGGTTTGCGGATCCACCAGGCGCTGCCAGCTATAAACGAAATCCTGTGCGGTGACAGGCGTACCGTCAGACCATCTGGCGTTCTCGCGCAGGGTAAAGGTCCAGGCGCGGTTATCATTACTCTGCCAGCTTGTGGCCACCCCCGGCACCAGTTCGCCCTTTTCATTCTGATTGACCAGGCCTTCGAACAGATCGCGGATCACCTGAATCTCAGGCAGCCCCACCGCTTTGGCAGGATCCAGCGAGGCGGGTTCATCTTTAATATGACGCACCAGCTCCTGCTTTGGCGCCAGTGTCGTCCCGGAGGGAACATCCGCAGCAAACGAATAAGAAGAGAGGCCACACAACCACAGGGCAGAACAAATCAACGAAACCGGATGCTTCATGAGATCCCCTTTGAAATGATGGGTAACGAGCAGATGCGTAATTATTTGTTTCGGAACAGGGAAATGCAAACAACTTCCGTCGGAAAGTTGATATCTGCCGATTTTGCCCCGACGCTGAAACTATTTGATAAACCGCGTATTTTGCACAACACTGCCAGTAGTATAACTCTGATTCAGGAACGTCTATGTCCCTCACTCGCCCAAGAACGGAACGTGGCGCTTTCCCGCCCGGAACTGAACATTATGGCCGTTCATTCCTTGGCGCGCCCTTGATCTGGTTCCCTGCGCCGCAGGCCGATCGTAACAGCGGCCTGATCATTGCCGGAACGCACGGGGATGAAAACTCCTCGATCGTGACCCTCTCCTGCGCCCTGCGCACGCTGGCGCCTGAGCTGCGTCGCCACCATGTCGTGCTCACCGTCAACCCGGACGGCTGTCAGCTGGGGCTGCGCGCCAATGCCCGCGGCGTGGATTTAAACCGAAACTTCCCGGCGGCAAACTGGCGGGAAGGTGAGACGGTCTACCGCTGGAACAGTGCGGCCCAGGACAGGGATGTGGTGTTATTGACCGGTGAAAAACCCGGCTCGGAGCCGGAAACGGCGGCGCTATGCCACCTGATCCACAAACTGCATCCTGCCTGGGTGGTGTCGTTTCACGATCCACTGGCCTGCATTGAAGATCCGGCCCACAGCCCACTGGGGCGCTGGCTGGCGGATGCGTTTTCGCTACCGCTGGTTAGCAGCGTCGGTTATGAAACACCGGGGTCGTTCGGCAGCTGGTGCGCTGATTTAAGCCTGCACTGTATCACCGCCGAATTCCCGCCAATCTCGTCCGACGAGGCCAGCGAGAAGTACCTGAGAGCAATGACCGATCTGCTGCGCTGGGAGCCTCAGAGATGAACCACGCCGGTGGTGTAATGCAGCGCCGGTGAAACGTCCACCGCCAGCCAGGTCGGCCCATCCAGATCGGCAAACTGCACCTCGCCCGCCAGCGGCAAAGCCGCATTAATGGCACGCGAGGTGCAGAGCATACAGCCGAGCATCAGCGCAAAACCGTTCTCCCGCGCTTCGGCGGCCAGCGCCAGCGCTTCGGTGATCCCGCCAGTTTTATCCAGCTTAAGATTCACCATCTCGTAGCGCCCTTTCAGGGTGGGCAGACTTTCGCGCGTATGGCAGCTCTCGTCGGCGCAGATAGGGAGCGGATGAATAAAATTCGCCAGCGCCGCATCGTCACCCGCAGGCAGGGGTTGTTCAAGCATGGCGACATCCAGATCCGCCAGCAGCTGACAGCGGGCGGCAAGTCCTTCGCCGTGCCAGGATTCGTTGGCATCGACGATCAGCGTGGCTTGGGGCACAGCAGCGCGAATGGCGACCATGCGCTCGCTGATCAGACGATCGTCCAGCTTCACTTTCAGCAGCCGCGCCCCGGCGGCATACAGGGCTTTGGCGCTGGCGGCCATTTGCGCGGGTTCGCCGATCACCACCGTCTGCGCGGTCACTACCGTTTGCGGTAATGTGACTCCGGCCAGGGTCGCCAGCGGGATGCCCTGCTGGCGCGCGGCTAAATCCCAGAGGGCGCAGTCAACGGCATTGCGTGCCGCGCCCGGTGGTAACAGGGTTTGCAGGGCTTCACGGCTAAGCCCGCGCTCCAGTTCTGGTGCCAGGGCCATGATCTGCGCCATCACCGAGGCGATGCTTTCACCATATCGCGGATAAGGCGTACACTCTCCCACCCCTTTGACACCCTCTTCCTCTATTTCGACTACCACCACGCAGGCCTCGCTCCGGGCTCCCCGGGAGATGACAAACGGCGTATGCAATGGCCAGGCTTCTTCATAAACCTTGAGAGTTCTCATCACTCACTCCTGTATAGCGGCTTCGCGTAAATAGGGTTTGCTGTGATATTGGCTGATGACATACACTAACGGCGACGTTAACTATATGTAAACAGGAAGATAACTATGTCACAACTCGTTCATTTCCAGGGCAACCCGGTTTCTGTTGCAGGATCCATTCCTCAGACTGGCAGCAAAGCGCAGGCGTTTACGCTCGTGGCAAAAGATCTGTCTGACGTCGTGCTGAGCCAGTTCGCCGGCAAGCGTAAAGTGCTGAACATTTTCCCAAGCATCGATACCGGCGTGTGTGCCGCATCTGTGCGTAAATTCAACCAGTTGGCGACTGAAATGGACAACACTGTTGTGCTGTGCATTTCCGCTGACCTGCCGTTCGCCCAGTCCCGTTTCTGCGGTGCAGAAGGCCTGAGCAACGTTATTACCCTTTCCACCCTGCGCAACCCGGAATTCCTGGAGCAGTACGGTGTGGGCATCGCTGAAGGCGCCCTGAAAGGCCTGGCTGCTCGCGCGGTTGTGGTAATCGACGAAAACGACACTGTCGTGTTCAGTCACCTGGTGAATGAAATCACCACCGAGCCGGACTATGCTGCTGCGCTGGAAGCGCTGAAAGCGTAAGACCAAAAAGAAAGCCTCCCTGCGGAGGCTTTTTTGTTTTTACTCGTCGCCTTTCTTCTGGCTCAGACCGTACTCGCGCAGTTTATTGGCAATGGCGGTATGCGAAACGCCCAACCGTTTCGCCAGCTTACGCGTACTAGGGTAGTTACGATACAGCTGCGTCAATACCGAACGTTCAAAACGGCTGGTAATGTCATCCAGCGATCCTTCCATCGCCTCTTCGCCCACCGCCACCGTACCGGCGTCATAATCCGGCAGCAAAATGTCCTGCGGCCGCAGCTCATAGCCTTCAAGCTGGGTCAGCGCGCGATAGATCGCATTTTTCAGCTGTCGAATATTGCCCGGCCAGCCGTAGCGGGTAAGAACCGTGTTGAGATCGGCTGAAAACTTTGGTCGCGGGATGCCTTGTTCATCGGCAAAGCGCGCCACAAACAGCTCGGTCAGCGGCATGATGTCCTGCGGGCAATCGCGCAGCGGCGGGATATTCAACGTCAGTACGTTAAGGCGATAATAGAGATCTTCACGGAAGACGCCCTTCTGCACCAGCTCAACCAGGTTCTTCTGAGTGGCACAGATCACACGCACATCCACATGCACCTCATGATCTTCCCCCACCCGGCGGAATGTGCCGTCGTTAAGGAAACGCAGCAGTTTGGCCTGCATCCGCGGCGACATTTCGCCAATTTCATCCAGCAGCACCGAGCCGCCGTTGGCCTGTTCAAAGAAGCCTTTTTTGCCTTCCGGGGCGTGGCCGAACAGCTCGCTTTCAACAGCATCTTCCGGGATGGAAGCACAGTTCAGCGCCAGATAGGGTTTGCCCGCGCGCGGGCCTGCCTGATGCACCGCATGAGCCAGCAGATCCTTGCCGGTGCCGGTTTCTCCGGTGATGAGCAAAGGTGCCGTCAGATTCGCCAGCTTGCGCGCCTGCTCCACCACGTGGCGCATTTTCGGGCTGACGGCGATGATCTGGCTGAAGGCGCTGACATCCTGGCTGGACAGGTTTTGCAGCTGACGCCCCATGCGAACCGTCGAGCGCAGCATGATCACTGAGCCGGTCAGGGTGCGGTCGTCGTTGTCGCCCTGCAGATAGACCGGGGTGATCTCCATCAGGAAGTTCTGCCCGTTGATGATCACATGCTCGCTGTGGGTGGATCGCGGGTTGCTCTCCAGCCAGCGCTGGAAGTTAAAGCCGGGGATCAACTGGGCGGCATTGTGGCTGCTGAGTTTCTCTTGCTCCTGGGCAAACAGCTGGCAGCTCGCCAGGTTAGCCCGGTCAATTTTGCCTTTCAAATCCAATGATAAGAACGGCTCCGGCATCGCTTCCAGCAGCGCGCTGAGGGCCAGATGTTCACGCTCGGATGGCATCCAGGGTACGGTGCGCACATCCGTAACGCCAGCGATACGGCGAATTTCAGCCATTAAGCTGCTGAAGGTATCGAATGCAATTTCGGCAAAGTTCAGGTAAATCTTCCCGATTGGGTCGATCTCGATGCCACGCAGATCAATGCTACGCAAAACAAGGAGATCAAGTAACTCGCGAGTCAGGCCGAGACGGTCCTTACAAAATACTTCCAGACGCATGGGAAAATCACTCTATAAGCCAGTAACCCTGAAATGATAAGCCAGATATCGGTAATCGGGAAGATAGCTGTCAACAAATATTGACAGCTTGTGAACCTCATGACGGAATATTGTGCGAGAAGATGTAACTACTGCGGTTTTTTGTTGAGAGTTTCTTTCAGCTGACCAATCAATTCCCGGCGGAAATCGCCCAGGCGTGGTTTATCCTCCGCTGTCCACGGCAGAGGACGGCACAACTCCATCGCTTTGATCCCAAGTCTTGCAGTCAGCAATCCGGCGCCAATTCCCTGGGCAGCGCGGGCCGAGAGACGTGCGGCCAGATCCTGCGACATCCAGTCCATGCCTACTTCACGTACCACCTCACTGGCTCCGGCAAAGGCCATATTCAGCAGCACGAGGCGAAACAGACGCAGACGGCTGTAATAGCCCAACTCAATGCCGTACAGGGCGGCGATACGATTGATGAGACGCAGGTTGCGCCAGGCGATAAAGGCCATGTCCACCAGCGCCAACGGGCTGACGGCAATCATCAGGGTCGACTCAGCCGCCGAGCGGCTGATCTCCCGCCGCGCCTGGCTGTCCAGCACCGGCTGGACCAGATGGGCATACAGCGAGACCACTTCCCGGTCATTCTGCGTTTCATGAATAGCGGCATACCAGCGTTGCAGTGCCGGATGAGACTGATCCAGCCCGGCCTGTTTCGCCAGTTTTTCGCAAAACACCCGTCCGTGGCCGGTGCCGTGGCTCTGCATCAAATCACGGGCTTCATCACGTTCGTGTGCGCGCTGGCGCAGTCGCCATAAGCGGCGCCACTCGGTGGCGATGGAGCCTACGCCTGCCCCGACGATCAATGCCCCGGCCGCACAACCGCCCAGCGCCACCCAATCCTGGGTTTGCCAGGCATTCATCGCCCACTGCACGCCCTGTCCGACAACCGTGACACCGGCAACCACCAACCCGGCGCTCACCATTCTGCGCCACAGGCTGCGTTTAGGACGTAGCGCCGCTTCGACCAAGGCTTCAGCTTGCCCCTCTTCGGCGGGGAGCATATCGGAAACGACCGGGGAAAACTGTTCTGCCTGGGTCGTATTGAAGGTTTGGGCGGCCTTGAAGGCCTCCTGCTGTTCCTGCTCCAGCGTACCGCTAAAATCCATACGCGGTTTTAAGGGTTCGGTCATCGCAATTTATCTCCAATTAAAAACTCCAGCGCGGCATCGAGGCGAATGTGCGGTAGCGGCTGATCGACCGTCATAACCTGCGGGCGAAAGGCTTCGAACTGGAAGCCCTGCTTTTCCCAGAACGCCTGGCCGGGCAGCCGGGCAGGCACCTCGCCGGGATAGACTGTTAACGGCGCACCATCACTCAGACGATGACCGCGCAGCGCCGGGATCTTGTCGCCATTGACGTCAATCAATCCGCTCTGGGTAGCCTGCACCGAGGCCAGCCCCAGACAATCCATGCTGATACCTTCAAACGCCGCGTTTTGCCATGCATCCTGCACCAGTTGCTGTAACAGCGAGACCATATTGGCATGCTGATCCACCGTAACGTGGTCCGCCTTGGTGGCGGCAAACAGCAGCTTGTCGATGACTGGCGAGAACAGGCGGCGGAACAGCGTGCGCTGTCCATAGTGGAAACTTTGCATCAGCTGGGTGAGCGCAAGGCGCATATCGTTGAAGGCCTGCGGCCCGCTGTTGAGCGGCTGCAGGCAATCCACCAGCACAATCTGGCGGTCGAAGCGTAAAAAATGGTTGGTGTAGAACCCTTTCACCACTTTTTCACAGTAATAGTTGAAACGCTCGCGCAGCATCCCGACGTTGGTCTGTTTATCCGCCTGGGCGAGCTTCGATTCACCGAAGGCGTCCACGTCCGGCCATGGGAAGAATTGCAGCGCCGGGGCGCCTGCCATATCCCCCGGCAGCACAAAGCGGCCCGGCTGGATAAAGTGCAGCCCCTCTTTCTTGCATTGATGCAGGTAATCGGTCCAGGCTTCCGAGATGGCCGCCAGCCGGTTTTCGTCGGCAGGTGCCAGTGGATCCAGTCCCTCACACAGGGCACGCCAGCGGGCTGACCAGGCCGCGCGTTGTCCCTGTAATAAACCGGTCATCTGCCGCGACCAGCTCAGGTAGTCCTGCGTCAACATCGGCAGATCGAGCAGCCACTCGCCAGGATAATCGACAATTTCCAGATAGAGGGTGGAGGTCTCTGTAAAGTGACGCAGCAGCGAATCGTTCGAACGATAGCGCAGCGCCAGGCGGATTTCGCTCACGCCACGGGTCGGTGTCGGCCAGGTGGGGGGGGAACCATACAGCTGGGCCAGCCCTTCATCGTAAGTAAACCGGGGGATGCCAAAATCGCGCTGCGGCACACGCTTCACGCCAAGAAGACGCTCTTCGCGCACGGCGCTGAGCAAGGGTAAACGCGCCCCGGCATGCAGGTTAAGGAGCTGATTGACCATCGCCGTAATAAAAGCCGTTTTACCGCTGCGGCTCAGGCCGGTGACCGCGAGGCGCAAATGACGGTCAACCCCACGATTGATCAGAGAATTGAGTTCACTTTTAAATCGCTTCATCTCGGTCCTTCATTGCCTGACAGTATGGAATAACTTGCTTCAGAATACAGTAAATTGGGGCAGATCGTTGATTATCAATTCATAATTATTGCTATTGCCGTTTTTTCTCCAGTAAGATGACCCGCATTGCCGTCTATCGGAGCGAGTAAGGTGTATGTCACCCACCATTTATGATATTGCGCGAGTTGCTGGCGTTTCGAAATCAACCGTGTCCCGGGTACTGAATAAGCAAACGAATATTTCCCCTGAAGCCAGGGAAAAAGTGTTGAAGGCGATTGAAGAATTAAATTATCAGCCTAATAAGGTTGCCCGCGCTCTCACCTCTTCTGGCTTTGACGCCATCATGGTTATTTCGACCCGCTCAACGAAAACGACTGCAGGCAATCCTTTTTTCTCAGATGTCCTTCATGCCATTACGGCAAAAGCAGAAGAGGAAGGGTTTGACGTCATTTTGCAAACGTCCAAAAGCAGTGAAGACGATCTGTTGAAATGCGTGAACAAAATAAAACAAAAGATGATTAAAGGGATCATCATGCTAAGCTCTCCGGCCAATGAATCCTTTTTCTCAACGCTGGACGCGTATGGCGTACCGGTGGTGGTAATCGGTAAAGTCGTGGGTGAATTTCAAAATATCTACTCTGTCGATACCGATAATTTTCACGACAGTGCCACCTTGACAGAGGCCTTTATTAAGGCCGGCCGACGCAAAATAGCCTGCCTGCACGCGCCGCTTGATTACCACGTTTCTATTGATCGTCTGGCAGGTTATAAAGCCAGCCTGGAAAAAAATCATATTGCTATTAACCCGGCGTGGATCGTTGATGGGGGATATACTCACGAGAGTGCCCTGTCGGCCGCCCGGGAATTACTTTCATCAGCTACGCCACCGGATGCGGTATTTGCCACCGACAGCATGAAGTTGCTCAGTCTTTATCGTGCAGCGGAGGTGTTAAATGTGGCCCTCCCGGAACAGGTTGCAGTGGCGGGTTACAGTGATCCCATGCTCTCTCTCATTTTGACACCTGCTCCCGGGGGGTTTGATATCCCAACCCGCAGACTGGGTGAAGAGAGTTGCAATCTGCTGTTCAACCGTATTGCAGGTAAACCCGCCTCCCATAAAGTGTTGGTTGAAACCCACTTTTCATTTGCTGACTCCGTTCGTTAAAACCAGGGGCCGTAGCCCCTGGTAAGCAGCCTGTCAGAACGCGTAATTTACGCCAACACCGGCGTAGTGGAAACGATCGTTCTTGCCTTCATCGTGGTTTTGCCACTCATAGGCATATTCCAGCGTCATGGATAAACCATTGTTGAAATCATAGGCATACAACAGACCCAGCCGGTTAAAATCATGCCCTTCACGGGAAGGATCGTCCTGCCAGTCCCAGTTCGACCAGCGGTCCAGACCCAGGCGAGTATAAGGCGTTAACGTGGTTTGCCCCATTGAAACAGGCAGATAGGCGCGAATCTCCTGGGTAGCAAATTCACCGTTATTACGCGAACCATCCATATTAAATCCGCGTTCTAAATAATAATTTATTTTCGCGGAGAAAATATTGTTAATGGTCCAGGTAAAGCCGGTTTCCGTTTCAACACGGCTGTCAGCATAGCCTGTTTTTTCAAGATCGTTAGCAAACTGATACATGGCTAACCAGCCGCTAAAACGCCAGTCATCGGTTAATTTAACATCCCAGTCAGGCTGGATTTTATAGCGCTGCATATTCGCGCTGCCGTCTTTAGCGCCGTGCTCATCTTTAAAGTGGTAGCCATAATTACGAAAACCGCCGGTCAGGCCGAGCGTCAAATCATCGGTACCAATAAAACGATAGCGCAATTCGAATTCTGGACGATCAAAATAACTGCCGCGGGTCATGCTACTATACTCAACCGTGCCCTCCTGATACATGGCAAGAGAGAACGTCCATGCATCCCAGGTTGCATTAAACCATACGGATGGTTCATATAACCCATCTTTATCTTCGCCCTGGCCTTCGACGTTTTCAATTTCGTACATGGCCCCGATATTAAATTCCCACTGTTTCGCCGTTTCGGTTGCTTGTGCGCAGCTAACCCCTGCGCAGAGAACAAGCGCAGCACTTTTTAGTAGAGTACTCATTAAAATATTCCCTCATTATTAACAGATAAAAAAACCGGAAATTCGCATTTCCGGCCAACACGCTTATTATCGAATAGCCATTTCAGTCTCAGCGTCAAAGAAATGGCACTTATTCATATCGAACTGGATACCAATATTATCTCCTGCCGCATAGTCATTCGCCGCACCAGCGCGCACAACCAGCTCATGCCCGCCGACGCTGGCATAAAGCATAAACTCAGCCCCGGTCAGTTCAGCTACGCTGACTTTGGCGTTAATGCTTTCATGTCCGCTTTGAGGGGTAACAATATCTTCCGGCCGGATGCCAAATACCACGGCTTTACGCTGATAACCTCCCGTATTCAGAGCCGCAAGCTTGTCCTCCGGTATAGCCATACGTAATGTTTCGGTCACGAAATAACCATCGTCTATCGCACCGCGAATGAAATTCATCGCGGGGGAGCCGATAAAGCCAGCCACGAACATATTGGCCGGCTCGTTATACACCTGCTTTGGCGCCCCAACCTGCTGAATGATACCGTCCTTCAGGATCACAATACGGGTCGCCATGGTCATGGCTTCCGTCTGATCGTGGGTGACGTAAATCATGGTGGTGTTAAGCTTCTGGTGTAGCTTGCTGATTTCAGCACGCATCTGTACACGGAGCTTGGCGTCGAGGTTTGAGAGGGGTTCATCCATCAGGAACACCCCGGCTTCCCGGACGATCGCCCGGCCTAACGCCACGCGCTGCCGCTGGCCACCGGACAAGGCCCCAGGCTTGCGCTTGAGGTAGTCGCGTAAGCCCAGGATCTGGGCTGCCCAGTTAACCCGCTCCTCGATCACCGCTGGCGCGATTTTTTGCATCTTCAGGCCAAACGCCATGTTGTCGTAGACCGTCATATGCGGA
>JADHEE010000066.1_pt1 | contig 68429 bp, 58 predicted proteins | sample 8952401 | NCBI WGS metagenome assembly JADHEE01 (sample SAMN16124438, study PRJNA663242) | bioreactor sludge metagenome | isolation source: sludge (ammonium) | place: India:Bengaluru | collected 2019-02-28 | reverse complement strand
TTACCTGCTTCCCTGACTGTCAACTCGCTCTTCCCCCAGACTCCGCGAAGAACCTATTATTTCTCCAGGGTCGCCAGCTCCGAGGGCCTGAAGGAGGAACGCATGCGTTCGCGCGAACTGGGTTACAACGGGCTGTTCGCCAACCTCGGACTGAGCGTCGACCTGAAACTGTTCCATGAAGACATCAGCGACATGATCAGCGAGGCCTTCACCAGCGACGGCTACACGCCAACCAATGACAACAGCATGAGCTTCCAGGGCGCCGAACTGCAGACGGACTGGCGCCTGAGCGCCAGCGACCGCGTGCGCCTGACGTACGCCTACGTCGACCAGACCGCTACCGAAGACCGCGACCTGCGCCTGTCGGCACGCAACAGCGGCTCAGCTGCCTGGATGCGTGAGTGGACTCACGGCTGGTCGAGCAGCGTCATCTACTACGGCGCCGACGCCCTCAACGAACGACGCTTCGAGCGACTCGACCTGCGTCTTGCCAAGCGCATGCGCTTCGGCCGCGCCGACCTGCAGATCGCCGGCGTGCTGCAACAGCGCCTGGACGACGAGGCGCTGACCTGGAAAGAAAACCTCTACGACGACCGCCAGCAGTTCTACCTCAGCGCCGAACTGGGCTTCTGAGATGCGCCCCTCCTCAAGGACGAGTCTGCTGAACGCCACGCTGGCCTGCGTGTCAATGCTGCTCGTCCTTGCGCTGCGCGGCGCGGGCGCCGCCGAGATCATCCTCAGCGCCCCGGATGCCCCGGCGGTGCGCCAGTTTGCCGCCGCACTGGCGGCGCAGCGGCCCGGGGATCAGGTACGCTTCGTGCCGACCAGCGAACTGGCGGTCGGGCCGCTTCCCGCGCCGACCACCCGGCTGATCCTGATCGGCGAGGACGCCCTCGCCTGGCGCCTGAAGACCGCCATCGAATCGCCGACCCTGGTCATGCGGGTCAGCCGCCTGGAAGCGCGCCGCTGGCTGAACGGTCAGCGGCCGCAGAACGTCACGCTGCTCTGGAGCGATCCGCCGCTGGATCGCCAGCTGAAACTGCTGCGCCTGCTGCTCCCCCATGTGCACCGGGTCGGCGTCCTTTATGACGCCGACAGCCAGCACCTGCTCGAGCCGTTGCGCCAGGCCGCGGCGCCCTTGCAACTGGAGATTGTCACCCGGGAATGGCCGAACCCGCGCGACAGCCGCCCGCTACTGGAGCTGCTCGACGCCAGCGACGTGCTGCTGGGTGTCGAGGCGCCCAATCTGTACAACCCGGTGACCGCCAAGAGCCTTCTGCTGACCAGCTACGCCCGCCAGCGTGCGCTGATCGGCCCCAATGCTCCCTTCGTCCGTGCAGGTAGCCTGAGCAGCACCTACAGCGATCAGGGGGACTGGCTGCAGAGCCTCGACGAACTGCTCGATCAGCCCCCCGCGAGCTGGCCCAGAGCGCTCTATCCGTCGCACTTCAAAGTGCTCAGCAACCCCCAGGTCGCCCGCGCCCTGGGCATCGCCCTGGACGACGACGCCGAACTGGCGAGGCGCCTGGCAGCAGGAGAACGCAGCCGATGAAGTTCCGACCGAGCTGGGATATCCATACCCGTACGCAGCTGATCAGCGTGGGGCCTGCGCTGTTGCTGACCCTGCTGCTCACCGGCCTGTTCACCTTCACCCGCCTGCAGGATCTGCAGCAGGAGCTGCAGCACACCGGCCAGTTGATTGCCGACCAGTTGGCGCCAGCCTGCGAATACGGGGTGATTTCCGGAAACCTGCCGGTTCTGCGCAGCCTGCTCAAGGCAACGATGGAAACGCCCCATGTGCGCTATATCGAGGTGCGTGACCGCGACGACAAGGTCCTGGTCTATCTCGAGCGCGGAGGCCGGGATAACGAAGGGAAATCCGCGGCGACCTTCCAGGCGCCCATACGCCTGCAGCCACTGGTACTTCCCGATGACGAGGAAAGCCTGACCGGCGAGCCGGAAATACCGCCCCTGGCCAATAGCGAGCGCCTCGGTCGCGTGCTGGTCGGCATGTCCAACGACGCGTTCAGCATCCGCCAGCAGCAAATCCTCCTGAAAGCCGCGGCGCTGGCGCTGTTCGCGCTGATCTTCACCTTCCTGCTAGCGCGCCGGCTGTCGCTGCGCCTCGCCGAACCAATCAGCGCCATGGGGCAGGCGGTGCAGGCGATCCGCGCAGGACATTTCGAAACCCAGTTGCCGGAGGTCGACGAACATGAACTGGGCGACCTGGCGCGGCACATCAATCGCCTGGCAAACGGCCTCGCCCAGGCCAGCGCCGAGCAGGAGAGCACCATCGCCCAGCTCACCAACGCCCGTGAGGAAGCCGAGCAGGCCAACCGGGCGAAATCCGACTTCCTGGCGATGATGAGCCACGAGTTGCGCACTCCGATGAATGGGGTGCTGGGCATGCTGCAGCTGCTGGAAACCACCGAAATGACCCGCGAGCAGGAGGAGTACGCCGCGCTGGCCAGCGAATCCACCGAGCATCTGCTCAAGGTGATCAACGACATCCTCGACTTTTCGCGCATCGAGCGCGACGCACTGGAGCTGGAGCGGATTCCCTTCTCGCTGTTCGAGCTGATCCAGACCTCGGCCATGGTCTTCCAGCACAGCGCCGCGCAGCGCGGCCTGGAGCTGCGCATCGATACCCAGCCAGGGCTGGAATGGCTTCAGGTACAGGGCGATCCGACACGCATCCGGCAGATCCTCGTCAACCTGATCGGCAACGCGCTGAAGTTCACCGAGGAAGGCCAGATCCTGGTCGAGGTGCGCTGGCAGCCGCTGGACGCCGAAGTGCTCTGGCTGACCTGCGCGGTGAAGGACAGTGGCATCGGTATTCCGCCGGAGCGGCTCGAGCACATGTTCGACGCCTTCCAGCAGGCCGACAGTTCCATCTCCCGCCGCTACGGCGGCACCGGCCTCGGGCTGCCGATCGCGCGGACGCTGGCCGAGCGCATGGGCGGCACGCTGCGCGCGGAAAGCCAGGCGGCGCAAGGCTCGGTATTCACCCTGGAAATCCCCCTGCCGTTCCGCCAGCAGGTGCCTGGTGGTCACGGCCAGCGCGCCGTCGTCGGCAGTACCGGCAGCGGCCAGCGCGTGCTGCTGGTGGAAGACAATCCGGTCAACCAGACGGTCATCGAAGCGATGCTGCGCAGCCTCGGCTACACCGTCGCGCTGGTCGACGACGGCGTGCAGGCGGTGCGCGAAGCCGAGCGCAACGAATTCGACGTGATCCTGATGGACTGCCGCCTTCCCGGCCTGGATGGCTATGAGGCGACACGTCGCATCCGCCGGCTCGAAGGTCGCGCGATGCTGCCGATCATCGCGCTGACGGCGAACGCCCTGCAGGGCGACCGCGAGCGCTGCCTGGAAGCCGGGATGAACGATTACCTCGCGAAACCGTTCAAACGGGCAGAGCTGCAGCAGTTGTTGCTGCGCTGGCTGCCGCCCCGCCCGTTCGGAAGCGGTGAGTAATGATAAAGTGCCGCAAGCCCGCCGAATCGGCGACAATGCAAGTGTACGACTGTACTCGCTACGCTGTGACTTTCAGCCAGGCCGGGCAGTCTATGACTAGGCTGACGGCATGCGCTGCCGTCGCCAGGACGATGATCCACCCCGGTCTTCACGCACGGGACCATTGAGGAGCTCGCATGACCAAACAACACGCCTTTACCTACGAAGACCTGCTCGCCTGCAGCCGCGGCGAGCTTTTCGGTCCTGGTAATGCGCAACTGCCCGCCCCCAACATGCTGATGATCGATCGCATCGTTCACATCAGCGAAAGCGGCGGCAAGTACGGCAAGGGTGAGATAGTCGCAGAGCTCGACATCAACCCTGACCTGTGGTTTTTCGCCTGCCATTTCGAGGGCGACCCCGTCATGCCGGGCTGCCTGGGCCTCGATGCCATGTGGCAACTGGTCGGTTTCTACCTCGGGTGGCAGGGCAATCCGGGCCGCGGCCGTGCGCTGGGTTCGGGCGAGGTGAAGTTCTTCGGCCAGGTCCTGCCGACCGCCAAGAAGATCACCTACAACATCCATATCAAACGCACCATCAACCGCTCGCTGATCCTCGCCATCGCCGATGGCTCGGTAAGCGTCGATGGCCGCGAGATCTACAGTGCCGAAGGCTTGCGCGTCGGCCTGTTCACATCCACTGACAATTTTTAAGGGTTATCCGCATGCGCCGCGTCGTAATCACCGGTCTGGGTATCGTTTCCTGCCTGGGCAATGACAAAGACACCGTCTCAGCCAACCTGCGCGCCGGCCGTGCAGGGATCCGCTTCAACCCGGAATATGCCGAGATGGGCCTGCGCAGCCACGTCTCCGGCTCGGTGCAGCTGAACCTAGAAGAACTGATCGACCGCAAGCTGTTCCGCTTCATGGGCGATGCCGCCGCCTACGCCTACCTGGCGATGCAGCAGGCCATCGAGGACGCCGCCCTGAGCGAGGAGCAGATCTCCTCGCCGCGCGTCGGCCTGATCGCCGGTTCCGGCGGTGCCTCGACGCTGAACCAGATGGAAGCCATCGACACGCTGCGCGAGAAAGGCGTCAAGCGAATCGGCCCATACCGCGTCACCCGCACCATGGGCAGCACCGTTTCCGCCTGCCTGGCCACGCCGTTCAAGATCAAGGGCGTCAACTTCTCGATCTCCTCGGCCTGCGCCACCAGCGCGCACTGCATCGGCAGCGCCATGGAGCAGATCCAGCTGGGCAAGCAGGACATGGTCTTCGCCGGCGGCGGTGAAGAAGAGCACTGGAGCCAGAGCTGCCTGTTCGACGCCATGGGCGCCCTCTCCACCCAGTACAACGACACGCCGGAAAAAGCCTCGCGCGCCTACGACGCCAAGCGTGACGGTTTCGTCATCGCCGGTGGCGGCGGCATGGTGGTGGTCGAGGAACTCGAACACGCCCTCAAGCGCGGCGCGAAGATCTACGCCGAAATCGTTGGCTACGGCGCCACCTCCGACGGCTACGACATGGTCGCGCCGAGCGGCGAAGGTGCGCTGCGCTGCATGCAGCTGGCGATGAGCACCGTCGACCAGCCGATCGACTACCTGAACACCCACGGCACCTCGACGCCGGTGGGCGACGTCGCGGAAATCAAGGCCGTGCGCAACATGTTCGGTGACAAGGCCCCGGCGATCAGCTCCACCAAGAGCCTATCCGGTCACTCCCTCGGCGCCGCCGGCGTCCAGGAAGCGATCTACTGCATGCTGATGATGGAAGGCAACTTCATGGCCGGATCGGCCAACATCGACGAGCTGGACGCCGAGGTCGGCGACCTGCCGATCCTGCTGAAGACCCGCGAGAACGCCAAGATCGACACAGTGATGAGCAACAGCTTCGGCTTCGGCGGGACCAACGCCACCCTGGTGCTGAAACGCTTCCAGAACTGATCGATCGCGATGACGAAAACGGCGCCCCAGGGCGCCGTTTTTCATTGTCGCGACGCATGTCGGCGCATCGCCACGATCATCGCTCCGTCCTTCGCTGCATCGGCGAATTCGTTCATACGCATTGGAATTTTCCGCTGGAAACACCGCGCGGCGCTGCCGAAGATGAAGGCCTGATCAAGGAGTTCACCATGCTGCCCAGCCTGTTCATTTCCCATGGTTCGCCGATGCTCGCCCTGGAACCCGGCGCCAGTGGTCCAGCCCTGGCGCGCCTGGCCGCCAGCCTTTCGCGCCCGCGAGCGGTGCTGGTGGTATCCGCGCACTGGGAAAGCCCCGACCTGCTGGTCGGCAATGCCGCGCGGCCGGAAACCTGGCACGACTTCTACGGCTTCCCGCCTGCGTTATACACGCTCGATTACCCGGCGCCGGGCGCACCAGGCCTGGCCGACGAGGTGATCGCGCAGCTCCGCCAGGCCGGGCTGGACGCCCAGCTCGACCCGCAGCGGCCCCGCGACCATGGTGCCTGGGTGCCGCTGCGGCTGATGTACCCGCAGGCGGATATCCCGGTGCTGCAGCTTTCCCTGCCGTCGCGCCGCGGCCCAGCCTTCCAGGAGCAGGTCGGGCGCGCACTCGCCGGCCTGCGTGAGAGCGACGTGCTGCTCGTTGGCTCCGGGAGCATCACCCATAACCTTGGCGAACTGGACTGGCGCGCCGGGCCGGACCGGATCGAGCCCTGGGCGAGCGCGTTTCGAGACTGGATGGTCGCGCGACTGGCCGGCGACGACGAGGCCACGCTGCTCGACTACCGTCGCCAGGCGCCATTCGCGGTGCGCAATCACCCCAGCGATGAACACCTGCTGCCGCTGTATTTCGCCCGCGCGGCTGGCGGGCCGGCGTTCAGCGTCGCGCACGCCGGCTTCACCCTAGGCGCACTGGGGATGGACATCTACCGCTTCGACTGAGCGCAGCACTTTCCAGCACCCATGAAAAAGCCCCGCAACGGCGGGGCTTTTTTCTTTCAGCGAAGGATCAATCCTCGCGATAGCGACGCAGCTTCAGCTGCTTGCCGGCAACACGGGTGTCCTTGAGCTTGCCCAGGAGGCGGTCGAGGCCGTCTTCCGGCAGCTCCACCAGGCTGAAGCTCTCGCGGATCTGGATGCGACCGATGGCTTCGCGAGCCAGACCACCCTCGTTGAGGATGGCGCCGAGGAGGTTCTTCGCGGCGATGCCGTCGCGAGTACCCAGCGCGGTGCGGCAACGCACGCGACCTTCAGCCAGAGGAACCGGCGCACGGCGTTCGCCGCTGCGCTCGCCGTCACGCTCACGGCGTTCGCGCGGAGCGCTGGAGCTCGGCACCAGCGGCTGCTCGCGCTCGACTTCGGCAAGGGTTAGCGCCTGGCCGTTGGTGGCCTTGCGCAGCAGCGCTGCGGCGAGGGCACGCGGGCTGCAGCCGATGTCGGCGATCAGACGGTCGAGCAGATCGCCGTGGCTGGCTTCGGCATCGGCCACCAGGGGCGAAAGGCTGGTGGTCAGCTTGCGGATGCGCGCATCGAGCACCTGCTGGTTGTCGGGCAGGCGCACTTCGGCGACCTTCTGCCCGGTGACGCGCTCGATCACCTGCAGCATGCGCCGCTCGCGCGGGGTGACCAGCAGCAGCGCGCGACCGGCACGCCCGGCGCGGCCGGTACGGCCGATGCGGTGCACGTAGGACTCCGGATCGTAGGGCATGTCGACGTTCATCACGTGGGTGATGCGCGGCACGTCCAGGCCACGGGCGGCGACGTCGGTGGCGACGACGATGTCCAGACGGCCATCCTTGAGCGATTCGATGACGCGCTCACGCTGGTTCTGCGCGATGTCGCCGTTCAGTGCCGCCACCTTGTAGCCCTTGGCTTCCAGCGCCGACGCGAGGTCCAGGGTGGCCTGCTTGGTGCGCACGAAGGCGATCAGGGCGTCGAAGTCCTCGACCTCCAGCAGGCGGCACACGGCGGCGACTTTCTGGTCGGCGTGCACCATCAGGTGCGCCTGCTCGATCGCAGTCACGGTCTGGGTCTTGGTCTCGATCTTGACGTGCTTCGGCTCTTTCAGGTGCTTTTCGGCGATGGAGCGGATCGAGTGCGGCAGCGTGGCGGAGAACAGCACGCTCTGGCGGGACTCCGGCATGGCCTGGAAGATCACTTCGAGGTCGTCCATGAAGCCGAGCTTGAGCATTTCGTCCGCTTCGTCGAGCACCAGGTGCTGGATGGTCGACAGGACCTTCTCGTCACGACGCAGGTGGTCGACCAGGCGACCTGGCGTGGCGACGATGACCTGGGCGCCCTGGCGGATGGCCTTGAGCTGCGGGCCCATCGGCGCGCCGCCGTAGACGGCGATGACGTTCAGACCGGGCATCTGCTTGGCGTAGGTTTCGAACGCGGTGGCGACCTGCAGGGCCAGCTCGCGGGTCGGCGCGAGGATCAGCGCCTGGGGTTCTTTCTTGGCCGGGTCGATGCGCGACAGGATCGGCAGGGCGAAAGCCGCGGTCTTGCCGGTACCGGTCTGCGCCTGGCCGATCATGTCGTGGCCGGCGAGGATCACCGGAATCGACTGCAATTGGATGGCCGACGGCTCTTCGTAGCCGGTTGCGATAACCGCTGCGAGTACGTTGGGATTGAGTCCGAGCGCGGCGAAGCCGCCGAGTTCCTGGGTCATGGGTCTGCCTCGTGTGCATCCGCAAAGACCCATTGTTCCAAGGCTGCACATGCCGTGTAGGACCTTTTGGGTCGCCCTGGCAGCCTGGTCGGCGAGAATTTGCGAGAACGCGTGATGAATGAATGAAACTTGAAGATGCCCGCCTTGCGTGTGCAACCGAAGCAGCGCTTCGTGAGGTGCACAGTAACGGGGCCGGCTTTACGGCGGGCGCGCATCATACCGGAAAAACCTGACCCGTGGGCAGGTTTTTTCGATGGATGACATGCACTTGGCCACGCCCAGGTAAAGCCCGCTACCGCGCGCCCAGGAACGAACACCCCGATGGCGAAGCATTCTGACCCGCAGCTGGCGGAAAGATTCAGCGGGCCGGCCTGAAGCGCGCGGGCCTAGCTCGTGCTAAGGCGAAGCTTCACAAGCTCGTACCGGCAGCTCAAGGTTGCAGCAGAGCGCTGCTCGTCGCGCTCGCGTGCGCTCCGATTGCGGCTCGATAGAACGCGAACCCCTGGGAGCGATGCCAAGTCAACAGGCTTGAGCTCCTGGGCTGCGCGGGCACTACTGCGGCAGCCGCGCCGCCTGCGGTAGCGTATTCACGCCGCACCGTTACGCCAACGTCAGCACGGCGCAGCCTGCCGCCCCGTCTCAGCTCTCGGTAAGGCTGCCGCGAAAGCGCAAGGCGAGTTGCTTGAGCTGCTGGCGCCAGGCTTCCAGCTCCTCGCGAGAGAGTGCCTGTCCGGGCTCTTCCTCATCCAGAGTCACCGCCTGGATCAGCGGAGTCGACGGGTCGACCTTGGCTTTCCGAGGCACCTCCGGCGGCCGGAACAGTTGCGCGTAGGCCGCCAACAGCTGGCCAAGCCAGGTCTCCGGGTGCTGCGCCATTTCCACCAGCTCGGCCATCTCCGGGCTCGGTGCGGCTTCGAGAACCGCGCGATCGAGCAGCGTCTCCGCACGCGGGGCCCCGGCGTTCGGCAGGCGATAGAACCCGGCGATCTCGTGGCACAGGCCGAGCAAGGCGCCATACAGATGGAACAGCGCCGCTTCTCGCTCGGCCTGGATCAGCGCGAGTGCGTTCATCACGCGGCCTTCTTCGGCCTTGCGCCATCCGTCCAGCGCCAGTCCGGCGAAGTAGATTTTCTGATTGGTGCGGGTATAGAGCTCATGGGCCATGCTGCTGCTCCACGCTGGCGCCGGCGAACGAGCCGGCGGATGGGGACCACGCTAGCGCTGCGCAGGCGCGTGGGCAATCGCCCGCGCGCCCAACGGCAAGGGCATCAGCGTTTGTCTTCGACCTTCCACTTGCCGCCGTCGTAGAACGCGCGCCAGCCGGTGGGCTTGCCGTCGACCTCGGATTGCACATATTGCTCCTTGGTCTTGCGGCTGAAGCGGATCACCGCCGGACGGCCTTCGGGGTCTTTCTTCGGCGCATCGAGAAGGAAGTGATACTTCTCGTCCAGTTCGTCCTTGTGCGGGATCAGCTCCAGTACCAGGGGCGCGCGGGTCTCGCGGTTCTTCGGGAACTGGCTGGCGGCCAGGAACAGCCCCGAGGCGCCATCGCGCAGCACGTAGGTATCGTCCACCTTCTCGCACTTGAGTTCCGGCATCCTGATCGGGTCGATCTTGGGCGGCGCGGCCTCGCCGCTCTTGAGTAGCTTGCGGGTGTTCTTGCAGGCCGGATTGGTGCAACCGAAGAACTTGCCGAAGCGGCCAGTCTTCAGTTGCATCTCGCTACCGCACTTGTCGCACTCCAGACTCGGACCTTCGTAACCCTTGATCCGGTAGGTGCCCTGCTCGATCTCGTAGCCGGCGCAATCCGGGTTGTTGCCGCAGATGTGCAGCTTGCGGTGCTCGTCGAGCAGGTACGCATCCATCGCCGTGCTGCAGATCGGGCAGCGGTGCTTGCCCCGCAGTACGCGGGACTCGGACTCACCCTCGTCATCCTCGGCGATCTCGTCGCCGGGAATCAGGTTCAGGGTCGCCTTGCAGCGTTCCTTCGGCGGCAGGCTGTAACCCGAGCAACCGAGGAACACCCCGGTGGACGCGGTGCGGATCATCATCGGCCGGCCGCACAGCTGGCAGGGAATGTCGGTCGGCGTCGGCTGGTTGGCCCGCATGCCGCCCGCCTCGCTCTTGCCCCCGGTCTCGGCGGCTTCGAGCTTGTGCTTGAAGTCGCCGTAGAACTCGTCGAGCACGTTCTTCCAGTCGCGCTCGCCCTGGGCCACGTCATCGAGGTTCTCTTCCATGCCGGCGGTGAAGCCGTAGTCCATCAGGTTGGAGAAGCTCTCGGAAAGCCGGTCGGTGACGATGTCGCCCATCTTCTCGGAATAGAAGCGGCGGTTGTGCACGGTGACGTAACCGCGGTCTTGGATGGTCGATATGATCGCGGCATAGGTGGACGGACGGCCGATCCCGCGCTTTTCCAATTCCTTGACCAGGCTGGCTTCGGAGAAGCGCGCCGGCGGTTTGGTGAAGTGCTGGCTGGGGTCGAGCTTGACCAGCTTCAGCGCTTCGCCTTCCTTCATGTCCGGCAGCACGGCGTCTTCGCCGGGCTTGCTCTGCTGCGGCTGCACGCGGGTGTAACCGTCGAACTTGAGGATGCGCCCCTTGGCGCGCAGCTCGAAATCCCCGGCCTTGACGCTGACGGTGGTCGACAGGTACTCCGCCGGCGGCATCTGGCACGCCACGAACTGGCGCCAGATGAGGTCGTACAGACGCTCGGCGTCGCGCTCCATGCCGGAGAGCTGGGTCGGACGCATGTTCACGTCGGAAGGACGAATCGCTTCGTGCGCCTCCTGGGCGCCCTCCTTGCTCGAATAGGAATTCGGCTTGGCGGGCAGGTACTTGGCGCCGAACTCGCCGTCGATGAAACCGCGCACCATCTCGATGGCGTCGTTCGACAGGTTGGTGGAGTCGGTACGCATGTAGGTGATGTAGCCGGCCTCGTAGAGGCGCTGGGCCATCATCATGGTCTTCTTCACGCCGAAGCCGAGGCGGTTGCTGGCCGCCTGCTGCAGGGTCGAGGTGATGAACGGGGCCGTCGGCTTGCTGCTGGTCGGCTTGTCCTCGCGCTTGATCACGCTGTAGCTGGAAGACTTGAGCTTGGCCACGGCGGCCATCGCCTGCGCCTCGTTGACCGGCTTGAAGGCTTCGCCCTGCTCGCGAGCGACCTCGAAGCGGACCTTGGCATCCTTGGCGGTACCGAGGTCGGCATGGATTTCCCAGTACTCCTCGGGGACGAAGGCGCGGATTTCGCGCTCGCGCTCCACCACCAGCTTCACCGCCACCGACTGCACGCGCCCGGCGGACAGGCCACGGGCGATCTTCGCCCAGAGCAGCGGCGAGACCATATAGCCCACCACGCGGTCGAGAAAGCGTCGTGCCTGCTGGGCATTGACCCGGTCGATGTCCAGTTCGCCGGGCTTGGAGAATGCCTCCTGGATGGCCTTCTTGGTAATTTCGTTGAACACCACGCGCTTGTAGCGGCTGTCATCGCCGCCGATAGCCTCGCGCAGGTGCCAGGCGATGGCCTCTCCCTCACGGTCCAAGTCGGTTGCGAGATAGATGGTGTCGGCATCCTTGGCGAGACGGCGCAGCTCTTCGATCACCTTTTCCTTGCCGGGAAGGATTTCGTACTTGGCTTTCCAGCCGTGCTCCGGATCGACGCCCATGCGGGTGAACAGCTGGCGCTTGGCTTTTTCCTTGGGTGACAGCGCCGGCGCTTCGGCCGCGGCAGCCTTGCCGCGCTTGGCCGGCTCCTTGGCGGCATTCCCAGAACCACTGGTGGGCAGGTCACGGATGTGGCCGATGCTCGACTTCACCACGTACTGGTTGCCCAGGTACTTGTTGATGGTCTTGGCCTTGGCCGGGGATTCCACAATGACCAGCGATTTGCCCATGGATCGGAAAATTCCTGAATTGGATGAGTAAATAACGAGGGGGGCCGCCGTTGCGGCACCGCTATATATAGTGGCGAGCGAGCCAAGGTCAAGCGCCGGTCTTGCTCGGCGCTTCGCTTGCTAACGTTAGAAAGAGGCTGCGTCGGCGCGAATCAGCGCGAAGCGCGGGACCTGTTCGCCGTCCACTTCGACCGTCTCGGAAAACAGGCTCAGCGGGCGCACCCATAAGCCGAACTCGCCGTACAGCGCCTGGTACACGACCATCTCCTCTTCCGTCTCGGAATGCCGCGCGACACCGATCACCCGGTACTCTGGTCCTTTGTAGTGACGGTACAGGCCAGGTTGTAGAGTCATGTTGCCTCGCTGCTGATCGGTGCGGATAAACCACAGCCGAGAAAATAAAAAGCCGGGGCACCAGGCCCCGGCTTCACGTGTCGAGCGAGTTAGACGCGCTCGAACACGGTGGTGATGCCCTGTCCAAGGCCGATGCACATGGTAGACACACCCAAGGTGCCGCCGTTCTGTTTCATCACGTTCAGTAAGGTGCCGGAAATCCGCGCACCGGAACAGCCGAACGGGTGACCCAGGGCGATGGCGCCGCCGTGCAGGTTGACCTTCTGCTCCATCTTGTCGAGGAGTTTCAGGTCCTTGAGCACCGGCAGCGCCTGCGCCGCGAAGGCCTCGTTGAGCTCGACGAAGTCGATGTCGTCCATGCTCAGACCGGCACGCGCCAGCGCCTTCTTGGTCGCCGGGACCGGGCCGTAGCCCATGATCGCCGGGTCCACGCCCGCCACTGCCATCGCTCGCACCACGGCCAGCGGCTGGATGCCGAGATCCTGGGCGCGCTGGGCCGACATGACGATCATGCAGGAAGCGCCATCGGTGATCTGCGAGGACGTCCCCGCGGTCACGGTGCCGCCTTTCGGGTTGAACGCCGGCTTCAGCGCCGCCAGGCTTTCCAGGGTCGTCTCCGGACGAATGGTTTCGTCGTAGTCGAAGACTTTCAGGAAGCCGTTCTCGTCGTAGCCCTGCATCGGGATGATTTCATCCTTGAACTTGCCTTCGACGGTGGCCTTGTGGGCCAACTGGTGCGAACGCACACCGAACTGGTCCTGGGCCTCGCGGCTGATGCCGTGCATCTTGCCAAGCATTTCTGCGGTCAGGCCCATCATCCCCGAGGCCTTGGCGGCATAGAGGGACAGGTGCGGGTTCGGGTCTACGCCGTGCATCATGCCGACGTGGCCCATGTGCTCCACGCCGCCGACGACGAAGACATCGCCGTTGCCGGTCTGGATCGCCTGCACGGCGGTGTGCAGTGCGCTCATCGACGAACCGCACAGGCGGCTGACGGTTTGCCCGGCGCTGGTATGCGGAATCTGGGTCATCAGCGAGGCCATGCGCGCGATGTTCCAGCCCTGCTCCAGGGTCTGGTTGACGCAGCCCCAGATCACGTCCTCGACTTCGGCCGGATCGACCTTGCCGTTACGCTCCAGCAACTTGCTGATCAAGTGCGCGGACATGTCTTCGGCGCGGGTGTTGCGGTGCATGCCACCCTTGGATCGGCCCATCGGCGTGCGGCCGAAGTCGACAATGACGGCGTCTCTCGGATTCAGGCTCATAAATAGTCTCTCGCTCTCTTAACCGAAGAACTTCTGGCCGCTCTTGGCCATTTCGCGAAGCTTTTCAGTCGGGTGATACAGCGGGCCCAGGTCGGCGTACTTGTCGGCCAGCGCGACGAATTCGGCGACGCCGATGGAGTCGACATAACGCAGCGCGCCCCCGCGGAAGGGAGGGAAGCCGATGCCGTAGATCAGGCCCATGTCGGCCTCGGCCGCGGTTTCGACGATGCCGTCTTCCAGGCAGCGCACGGTCTCCAGGCACAGCGGGATCATCATGAAGTTGATGATGTCCTCGTCGGACACTTCACGCTGCTCGGTGACGATCGGCTTGAGGATCTCGTAGGCCTGCGGATCGACGACCTTCTTTGGCTTGCCCTTCTTGTCGGTCTCGTAGGCGTAGAAGCCCTTGCCGTTCTTCTGGCCGAGCCGGTTGGCCTCGTACATGACGTCGACGGCGGTCTTGCCTTCCACCGCCATGCGGTCCGGGAAGCCCTCGGCCATGACGTCGCGGCCATGGTGGCCGGTGTCGATGCCTACCACGTCGGAGAGGTACGCCGGGCCCATCGGCCAGCCGAATTTCTCCATCACCTTGTCGATGCGGACGAAATCGACGCCGAAGCTGAGCAGCTTGGCGAAACCGCCGAAGTACGGGAACAGCACGCGGTTGACCAGGAAGCCCGGGCAGTCGTTGACCACGATCGGGCTCTTACCCATCTTCTTGGCGTAGGCGACGGTGGTGGCGATGGCCGTTTCACCGGTCTTCTCGCCACGAATCACTTCCACCAGCGGCATCATGTGCACCGGGTTGAAGAAGTGCATGCCGCAGAAGTTCTCGGGACGCTTGAGCGCCTGGGCCAGCAGGCTGATGGAGATGGTCGAGGTGTTCGACGCGATGATCGCGTCTTCCTTGACCTTGCCTTCCACTTCGGCGAGAACCGACTGCTTGATCTTCGGGTTCTCGACCACGGCCTCGACGACGATGTCGACGTTGCCGAAGTCGCCGTAGGACAGGGTCGGACGGATGGCGCTCAGCGCGGTGGCCATCTTCGCCGGAGTCAGGCGGCCCTTCTCGACCTGCTTGCCGAGCAGCTTCGAGGCTTCACCCAGACCGAGCTGGATGGCTTCCTCGCGGATGTCCTTCATCAGGATCGGCGTGCCTTTGGACGCCGACTGGTAGGCGATGCCGCCGCCCATGATGCCGGCGCCGAGTACGGCAGCCAGTTTCACGTCCTTGGCAACTTCGTCGTACTGCTTGGCTTTCTTCTTCAGCTCCTGATCGTTCAGGAACAGGCCGATGAGACTCGCGGCAACCGGGGTCTTGGCCAGTTTCACGAAGCCGGCGGCCTCGACTTCCAGCGCCTTCTCGCGACCGAAGTTCGCGGCCTTCTGGATGGTCTTGATCGCTTCGACCGGCGCCGGGTAGTTCGGACCGGCCTGGCCGGCGACGAAACCCTTGGCAGTTTCGAAGGCCATCATCTGCTCGATGGCATTGAGCTTGATCTTTTCCAGCTTGGGCTGGCGCTTGGCCTTGAAGTCCAGCTCGCCGGCGATGGCGCGCTTGACCAGATCCAGCGCCGCTTCCTTGAGCTTGTCTGCCTTCACCACGGCGTCGACTGCGCCGACTTTCAGCGCGTCTTCGGCACGATTTTCCTTGCCCGAGGCGATCCACTCGATGGCGTTGTCGGTACCGACGATGCGCGGCAGGCGCACGGTGCCGCCGAAGCCCGGGTAGATGCCCAGCTTGACTTCCGGCAGGCCGATCTTCGCGGTCTCCGAGGCGACGCGGTAGTCGGCGGCCAGGCACATTTCCAGCCCGCCGCCGAGGGCGATGCCGTTGATGGCAGCGACGGTCGGCACCGCGAGGTCTTCGAAATCGCTGAAGATCTTGTTGGCTTCGAGGTTGCCGGCGATCAGCTCTTCGTCGGACAACTTGAAGTTATCAACGAACTCGGTGATGTCGGCGCCGACGATGAACACGTCCTTGCCGCTGGTGACGACGACGCCCCTGATCGAGCCGTCCGCCTTGATGGCGTCCACGGACTGGCGCAATTCGCTCAGCGTGACGCGGTTGAATTTGTTTACGGACTCACCCTTGAGGTCGAAATTCAATTCGACTATGCCACCCTCAAGAGCCGTAACCGTGATGGCTTTACCTTCGTAAATCATCAACTGATCTCCACGAAATGGAAGCTGAACAATACACATCGGACACCGAGACCGGATTTCCCGCGGCTTGGCCGTCGAGCGGAATCCGACGCTGCTGGCACACCCTCCGACGCGATCTTCGGGTTGTTGTTCTAGAGCGCCGCAAGGCAAACGCTCAATTCATACGCCCGTTTGATTTGGGTAGCACACCTTCTCGGAAAAGCGTGTGCTTGTCAATTGGCTATCGGTTGGACCACCCCCGGCGGACTTTTGCTGGGCGACAGCTCGCCGCGCTCCATCCGGCCTGAACGCACAGCGTAGAAGATCGAACGAAGCGCCGTGGTTCCCGGGGAGAAATCGGCGGTCAGGCCAGGGCTCCCAGTACCGCTGCGAGCCTGTCCAGGTCCTTGGCACCGCCGCGTTCGCCCCAGCAAATGCCGATCATCTGCGCGCCCGCCTCGATCCGGTAGGCGTCCGCGGGCAGGCTGGCGAACTGCGTGAGCAGTCGCTCGTCCTTGCACGGCTCACGCCACTGGTTCAGCCATTCACCGGGTTGGTTCTGCCAGTACGACCAGGTATCGCTGCGCCCGGAGCGGCGAGCGCGGTGATACTGTGCACACGGACTGGGCGGCGTGCGCTCCAGCCAGTGCGGCCAGTCCTGCCGAGACAGGTTCATTGCGAGCCCGCGACGCCGGGCGGCCAGGCGAACGTCCATCTGTCCGCGCTGACGGTTCGAAGGCAGCAGCCATACCAGCGGGCTGAGCAGCACGGCGAGCAGCAATATGATCCACAGCATCAGAGGCGAAATCCCGATAAAAAAGCATGGCAAGGCGCCTGACAGCGGCATCTAATAAGAGACAAACATCCAAGGAGGAAACACCTCATGACTTACCAGCACATCCTGGTGGCCATCGATCTGGCCGACGAGTGTCATCCGGTCATGCGCCGCGCCCAGGCATTGGCGGCGAGCAGTGGAGCGCAGCTTTCCCTGGTGCACATCGTCGAGCCCATGGCCATGGCGTTCGGCGGCGACGTACCGATGGACCTGTCGATGCTTCAGCAGCAGCAGTTCGATCAGGCCCGCGAACGCCTCGACGGCTTCGCCAGCCGTTACCCGGAGCTCACCCCGGCGCATCGCCATCTCGCTTACGGCCAGCCACGTCAGGAGATCCATCGCCTCGCCGCCGAACAGAAATGCGACCTCATCGTGGTCGGCAGCCATGGCCGCCATGGCCTTGCGCTGCTGCTGGGCTCCACCGCCAACGATGTCCTGCATGGCGCGCCCTGCGACGTGCTGGCGGTCCGCCTGACCAAGGACCAGTGAGTTCTGCGCGGGCGAGCCTGCCTCGCCCGCCCCCGTTCAGTCGCCGCGCCGCGAGGTGAACGGCAGCGCCTCGATGCCGTCTCCAGCACTCATCACCTGTGGACGAATCTTCTGCAACTGGGTCTCCAGCGAGTAGGTCATGCTCGACGCCATGGAGAAGAACGTCAGGAACGCCTTGAGGTTGGAGTCGCCCTCGCAGGTGTCGTGGATGCGCTGCCAGAACGCCTGGTTGACCAGTTGCAGCTGCTGGAACACCCGCACCAGCCCCTTCAGTTCCCAGTCCGCATGGCGTCCCTCGCGCAGGTTGAAATACTGCCGCGTCAGGTACAACGAAACGGCGCGCAGGGCGAACTCCTGGTTGCTGGCGAATGGCAGGTGCTGCTGGGCCATCGGCTTGAGGCTGGCGAGAATCGGGCAGGCGCTGGTCGCCATGACCACCCCGAGCAGCGCACGCAGGCCCTCCTCCAGCCCGACCAGCTTGCTGTACTCGCGCTCCGGCGTGCGAACCCAGACATGCGCCTTGGTGAACGCCGGCAGGCCGTGGAAATCCTCGATCACCCGATGGATGTCCACCGCCGCCGGGCAATGGCTGAAGCGCTCCACAGCCAGCGGGCAGTTGCTGCAACGCTCATGCTCCAGGCGCGTCCACTTCGGCGCGGCGGCGGCGCACTCGTCGTCGTAGTCGCGGTCGAGCTGGATCAGGTAACTGAACGAATGCTCATCATCCAGGCTGATGCGATATTCGATGGCCATGCTGACTGCTTACTCCCGGCTCATTCTTCCAGTTCGGCCCAACGCTCGAGCAATGCATCGAGTTCCGCCTGCAGGCTGTCGACCTGCGCCAGCACGTCGCGGGTTTCCTCCGATGGGCGCTGGTAGAACGCCGGATCGGCGATCTGGGCCTGCACCGTGGCGATGCGCTGCTCCACCGCATCGATCTGGCCCGGCAGTGCCTCCAGTTCGCGCTGCAGCTTGTAGCTGAGCTTCTTCCTCGCCGGCGCGGATGCGGCAGCTTCGACCGGTGCAGCGGCTTTCACCGGCTCGGCCTTCTCCGGACGGCTGTCGCCGACGCCCAGTAGGCGCGGCGAACCGCCCTGGCGCAGCCAGTCCAGGTAACCGCCGACGTACTCGCGCACCACGCCGTTACCCTGGAACACCAGCGTGCTGGTGACCACGTTGTCGAGGAAGGCCCGGTCGTGGCTGACCATCAGCACCGTGCCCTTGAAGCTCAGCAGCACTTCTTCGAGCAGTTCGAGGGTCTCCACGTCGAGGTCGTTGGTCGGCTCATCGAGCACCAGCAGGTTGGCCGGCTTGCTGAACAACTTGGCCAGCAGCAGCCGCGCGCGCTCACCGCCGGACAGGGCCTTGACCGGCGTACGGGCCCGCTGCGGGCTGAACAGAAAGTCGCCGAGGTAACTCAGCACGTGGCGGTTCTGCCCGTCGATCTCGATGAAATCGCGCCCTTCGGCGAGGTTGTCGATCACCGTCTTTTCCAGCTCCAGTGCATGGCGCAACTGGTCGAAATAGGCGACTTCCAGCTTGGTGCCGACGGACACCTTGCCGCTGGTGGGTTGCAGATCGCCCAGCAGCAGCTTGAGCAGCGTGGTCTTGCCGGTACCGTTGGCGCCGAGCAGGCCGATGCGGTCACCGCGCTGCAGGACCATGGAGAAATCGTCGATCAGCTTCGGACCGCCCGGATGGGCGAAGCTAACGTGCTCGACGACTATCACCTGCTTGCCGGACTTGTCCGCGGCTTCCACCTGGAAACTGGCCTTGCCCTGGCGTTCGCGACGCTGGCTGCGCTCGTTGCGCATTTCTTTGAGGGCGCGCACGCGGCCCTCGTTGCGCGTGCGGCGGGCCTTGATGCCCTGGCGAATCCAGACTTCCTCCTGGGCGAGCTTCTTGTCGAACAGCGCGTTGGCAGTTTCTTCGGCGGCCAGTTGCTGCTCCTTGTGCACCAGGAAGGAAGCGTAGTCGCCGTTCCAGTCGATCAGGTGGCCGCGGTCCAGCTCAAGGATGCGCGTGGCCAGGTTCTGCAGGAAGGAACGGTCGTGGGTGATGAACAGCACAGCGCCCGAAAAGCCCATCAATGCCTCTTCAAGCCAGGCGATGGCACCGATATCGAGGTGGTTGGTGGGCTCGTCGAGCAGCAGCAGGTCCGGCTCGGCGACCAGCGCCTGGGCCAGCAAGACACGCCGACGCCAGCCGCCGGAAAGCTCGGCGAGGGTCTTGTCGGCCGGCAGCTGCAGACGGCTGAGGGTGCTGTCGACCAGTTGCTGCAGGCGCCAGCCGTCGCGGGCCTCGAGGTCCTGCTGGACATGCATGAGCTTGTCCAGGTCGTCCTGGTCGTTGATGTTCTGGCTCAGGTGGTGGTACTGCGCGAGCAACTCGCCGACGCCGGCCAGGCCCTCGGCGACCACGTCGAACACGCTCCGCTCGTCGGCCCGCGGCAGTTCCTGCGGCAGCTCGCCGATCTTCAGGCCCGGCGCGCGCCAGACCTCGCCATCATCGACCGACTGCTCGCCCTTGATCACGCGCAGCATGCTCGATTTGCCGGTGCCGTTGCGGCCGATGATGCAGACCCGCTCGCCGCGCGCGATCTGCCAGGAAACCTGGTCCAGCAGCGGCGTGGTGCCATAGGCGAGCGAGACATCGGATAGCTTGAGCAGGGTCATGACGATCTTCTTTGAAAACGGGCCGCGCATGATATCAGCAGCGCGCCCTGCGAGGCGCTGCCGCCGGCCAAGTTATTCCCTTCATCGGCTGGTACAGTCCCGCGTTTAACTGCCTGACGCATCAGGCTAAGCTAGGGTCTGTTCCCGTTTCATCGCGAGCCGCGTTGCCGCGAGTGAAACAGGAACAGACCCTAGCCCCCTTGGTTTTCTGCCCGGAAGTGTCATGCGCGGTCGTCTGTTCAATCTGTTGTGCTGTCTGCTCCTCACTGCCACCACGCTCGACGTCACACAGGCCGCCTCGCTCTCCGAGCAACGGCAGATGTACGACCAGGCCAAAGCCGCCCTGGCGAAGGGCGACAGCGGCCCTTACCAGCGCTACGCCGGCGCACTCAAGGATTACCCGCTGGAACCCTATCTGGCCTACGACGAACTCACCGCACGATTGAAATGGGCCAGCAACGAGGAGATCGAGCGCTTCCTCGACGAGCACGGCGACCTGCCCCAGGCCAACTGGATGAAGTTGCGCTGGTTGCGCTGGCTGGCCGAGCGTGGCGACTGGAAGACCTTCGTCGCCCATTACGACAAGTCGTTGAACTTCACCGAGCTGGACTGCCTGAACGGCCAGTACCAGCTCGCCCATGGCCTCACCGCCGAAGGCTATGCGACCGCCGAAAAGCTCTGGCTGGTGGGCAAGTCCCAGCCGGCCGCCTGCGACGTGCTGTTCGACCAGTGGGCCGCGGCCGGCCAGCTCACCGAAGCCAGGCGCTGGCAACGCACCAAGCTGGCAGCCGAGGCGCGCAACTACGGGCTCGCCAGCCACCTGGCGAAAACCCTGCCGACCCTGCAGAACCAGGCGCAGCTGCTCATCGACGTGTCGCAGAAACCGCAGATGCTCACCCAGACCGGCCGCTTCGTTCCGGCCGATGAGGCCATGGGCGATGTCGTCGGCCTTGGCCTGCGCCGGCTGGCGCGTCAGGACCCGGAAAAAGCGCTCGCCCTGCTCGACGGCTACGCCCGGCAGATGGCCTTCTCCAAGGACGAGAAGGTTTCCATCGCCCGCGAGATCGGCCTGACCCTGGCGAAGAGCTTCGACCCCCGCGCCCTCGGCGTGATGACCCAATACGATCCCGACCTGCGCGACCCGACCGTGGCCGAGTGGCGCCTGCGCCTGCTGCTGCGCCTGGGCCGCTGGGACGAGGCCTACCAGTTGACCCGCCGGCTGCCCAAGGAACTCGCCGAAACCAACCGCTGGCGCTACTGGCAGGCGCGCAGCCTGCAACTGGCGCAACCGCAAAGCGCTCTGCTGCAGGCCTTGTACAAACCGGTGGCGGCCGAGCGCGATTTCTATGGTTTCCTCGCCGCCGACCGCATCCAGGCGCCGTACAAGCTGAACAACAAGCCGCTGCCGCTCGATCCGAAGCTGGTGAAGAAAGTGCAGAACACCCCCGGCATCCGTCGTGCGCTGGAATTGTACGCGCGCGGCCAGGTGGTGGATGCCCGGCGCGAGTGGTACCACGTCAGCCGCCATTTCGATCAGGCTGAAATGGTCGCCCAGGCGAAGCTTGCCTACGACATGCAGTGGTATTTCCCGGCGATCCGCACCATCAGCCAGGCACAGTACTGGGATGATCTGGATATCCGCTTCCCGATGGCCTACCGCGCCGACCTGGTGCAACAGGCCAGGGTCCGCGGCCTGCATTCGAGCTGGGTGTTCGCCATAACCCGTCAGGAAAGCGCGTTCATGGCCGACGCCCGCTCGGGCGTCGGTGCCATGGGCCTGATGCAACTGATGCCGGCCACCGCCAAGGAGACGGCGCGCAAGTTCGGCATTCCGCTGGCTAACCCCAGCAACGTGCTGATTCCGGCCACCAACATCCAGCTCGGCGCCGCCTACCTAAGCCAGGTGCATGCGCAGTTCAACGGCAACCGGGTGCTGGCATCGGCGGCCTACAATGCCGGCGCCGGTCGCGTGCGCCAATGGCTGCGCGGTGCCAATCACCTGGCATTCGACGTCTGGGTGGAGAGTATTCCGTTCGACGAGACCCGCCAGTACGTGCAGAACGTACTGACCTACGCGGTGATCTACGGGCAGAAGCTCAATTCGCCGCAACCGCTGGTGGACTGGCACGAGCGTTTCTTCGACGACCAGTGATGCCGGTCTGATGGACGTGACGGACGGGCTCCTCTGCCGCGCCGCCGCCCCTACTCCAGCAGTTCCACGGGCATGCCGACTTCCAGCACGCCGCTGCCGTCGCAGATCAGGTTCTGTCCGAAGTACACCTCGCCATCGCGCTCGCGATAGGTTTTCAGCGTCGTCAGCGGTTCCCGGTCGGCGCTGCGTGCGCCGCTGCGCGGATCGAGGGTGGTCATGATGCAGCGCGAGCAGCCCTTGGCAACGCGGAAATCCAGGCCGCCGATGCGGATGCGTTTCCAGCCGTCCTCGGCGTAGGCCGCGCTGCCGTCGATCACCAGGCTGGGCCGGAAACGCAGCATCTCCAGCGGCCGGCCGACACGCGTGGAAAGGTCGTCCAGGGATGCCTGGCCAATCAGCAACAGGGGAAATCCATCAGCGAACGCCACCCTGTCCTGCGTCGCGCCGAAGCCGGCGTTCACCTGGCGGGCGCGCTCCGCCGGCAGGTAGACCAGACGGCAGGCACGCCCGAGCAGCTGGCTGAGCCAGGCCGCGGCCGCGTCGCCCGCATCCGGCACGCGCAGGCTGTCGCTCCAGACTGTGACGCCGCGCAGCTCCGCATCGGCGCCCGGCACCGCCACCTGAATCTCGCCGAGGGCGGGCGCGCTCAGCGTCAACGCATCGTCCGCGGCATAGCGCGCCAGCAACTGGGTCATCTGCGGCAACAGGCGCTGGGTGAGGAAGCGCCCGTTGCTCGCGTCCACCGCCAGCCAGCGGCGGTCGCCCTGCAGCCCGAGAATGCCCACGGGCGACACCGACAAGGCTTCGCCGATGGCGGATTTCAGCGGGAAACGATAGAGCGCGGAAAGGTGCATGGGCGGCATCCTGGGCGACGATGAAAAGGCCCTGAGGATAACCCGTAAGCGGCACCGGGGCAGCTGCCTCGTGGTCAGGCGTCGGCGGCCTCCGGCCCAGGCGGGAACGCGATGCGAACGCCCGAGGTCAGGCCGGGCCGTCCAGCAGCAGGCGTTCGCGGATCACATCGACCAGCTTGTCGGGCTGGAACTTGGAGAGGAAGTTGTCGCAGCCGACCTTCTTCACCATGGCTTCGTTGAAGCTGCCGGACAGCGAAGTGTGCAGCACCACATAGAGGTCCTTCAGGCGCGGGTCGCTGCGGATTTCCGTGGTCAGACGGTAGCCATCCATCTCCGGCATTTCCGCATCGGTGAAGATCATCAGCAGCTTATCGGTCATCACATGGCCTTCGTCGGCCCACTTCCTCAGCGCTTGCAGCCCCTTGAGACCGTCGCTCGCGGTATGCAGCTTGAGGCCGAGTTGCGACAGGGTTTCCTTGAGCTGCGAGAGCGCCACGTTGGAGTCGTCCACCAGTAGCACCTCACGACCACGGGCGCGTTCGAAGATCGGATCGGCCAGGCGGTCGCCGGAGACCTTGGCGCTGTATGGGACGATCTCGGCGAGGACCTTTTCCACATCGATGATCTCGACCAGCTGATCGTCGGTCTTGGTGACCGCCGTCAGGTAGTGCTGACGCCCCGCTCCGCCGGGCGGCGGCAGGATCGACTCCCAGTTGAGGTTGAGGATGCGTTCGACGCCGCCGACCAGGAAGGCCTGCACCGAGCGGTTGTATTCGGTGACGATGATGGTGCTCTTCTCGTTCGGCACCAGCGGACGCATGCCGATCGCCTGGGACAGGTCGATCACCGGCAGGGTCTGCCCGCGCAGGTTGATCACCCCGCAGACGCAGCGGTGGCGCTGCGGCATCAGCGTCAGGCGTGGCAGCTGCAGCACCTCCTGCACCTTGAACACGTTGATCGCGAAGAGCTGCCGCCCCGCCAGGCGGAACATGAGGATTTCCAGGCGGTTCTCGCCCACCAACTGCGTGCGTTGATCCACTGAATCGAGGATGCCGGCCATGACGCGCTCCTGAAAGGGTTGCCTGGTAGTGCTAGCCCGTGGGCCTTGGTTCATGGGTTATCGGCCGGGCTGGCCGGTTCTGAACGTAGCTGTTTGCCATGATGCCTGCGGCTGCCTGCCTAAGCCACCGCGGGGCTCCCTTAGGCGCCATAGGGGATTCCCTGATTTCCGCGGCGATGCCGGCTGTCTATCGTTCGAACCTGACAACGCCAACCGGGAATCGCCCCCTTGCTCGCCTATCTCACACTCTGGATCGGACTCGCCATCAGCCTCGCCGGCCTGCAGCTCTCCCCGTGGATCAGCGTAGCCGGTAGCGTACTGGTGGCAATAGCCGCCTGGCCGTTACGTCCTCGCCAGCCGAGCGTGCAGGAGCCGTTCGCCGCGCCGCCGGTCGGCCCCGAGCGCGTCGATGTGGAGCCCTTGCTCCATGCCGTACTGCCGGCCTGGGAGCAGAACCTAGGCCAGGTGCGGCACCTGTTGCAGACCAACATCGACCAGTTGTTCGGGCGCTTCTCCGGCCTTACCCAGCGCCTCGACCAGACCCTGTCCAGTTCCGACGGGATAATCGGCGGCGCCGGTGTGACCCACAGCCTGCGCCAGGCGCACACCCGTCTCGACCAGGTGGTGGAAGCCTTTCACGGCGCCAACGGGCGCAAACGCGAACTGCTCGGCACCATCGGCCATCTGAACGCCTACGCCAGCGAATTGCAGGCGATGTCCAAGCGTGTCCAGGATATCGCCAGCCAGACCAACCTGCTGGCGCTCAACGCCGCCATCGAGGCCGCCCGCGCTGGCGAATACGGCCGCGGCTTTTCGGTGGTCGCCGATGAGGTGCGCAAGCTCTCCACCCTTTCCGCCGAAACCGGCCAGCAAATGGTCGAGAAGGTCGGCGAGATCAACCAGGCGATCCGCTCCACGGTGACCGCCGCCGACGAACTCTCGAGCAGCGAAGAGACGAACCTGCGCTACCTCGACGAAGTGGCCGGCGAGGTCATGCAGGGCCTGAGCGCCAACCTGCAGGAGCTCACCCTCAGTTCCGACCAGCTGCAGCAGGACGCCCGCATGGTCCAGGGCGACATCCGCGAAATCATCGTCGGACTTCAGTTCCAGGACCGCTCGGACCAGATGCTCGACCATCTGCAACTCGACCTGCAGCGTCTCCAGCAGGCACTGCGCGACCAGGATGGCAGCCTCGCCCAGCCGCAACGCTGGCTCGACGAACTGCGCCAGCAATTCACCACCGACGAAGAGCGCCACGGTGCAAAGAGCCGCGCGACGCCCAACGACGTCACCTTTTTCTGACCGCTTCCGCCAGGTAACCACCCAATGGCCAAGACCATCCTCATCGTCGACGACTCTCTCTCCATGCGCCAATTGGTGAAGATGACCCTGTCCGGGGCCGGACACACCGTGATCGAGGCAGTGGACGGGCGCGACGCGCTGACCAAGCTCGACGGGCGCAAGATCAACCTGATCATCAGCGACGTGAACATGCCCAACCTCGACGGCATCGGCCTGGTGAAGGCGGTGAAGGCGCTCGGCGACTACCGCTTCACCCCGATCGTGATGCTCACCACCGAGAGCGAGCAGAACAAGAAAGCCGAAGGCCAGGCCGCCGGAGCCAAGGCCTGGATCGTCAAACCCTTCCAGCCGCAGCAACTGCTCGCGGCCGTCGACAAGCTGGTCGGCTGAGATGGCCGACCTGAGCTTCGACGAGCAGGCCACCCCGGCGCGGTTGAGTCTCGGCGGCAATCTCACCATCTATGAGGTGAGCGAGACCCATGCCGCATTGCTGGATCTGCTCGGCAGCCATCCGCTCTCGCGCCTGCAGCTTGACCTGGGCGCCGTCGATGAACTCGACAGCGCCGGCGTGCAGCTGCTGCTGGCCCTGCAGCGACAAATACAGCGTGGCGGCGGCGTGCTCGAAGTGACCGCAGCCAGCGCCAGCGCCACCGAACTTCTCGAGTTGCTGCGCCTGCGGGCGCTGTACCCCACCGTCTGGCCGGCCACCACTTGAGCGTAAAGACACCATGATCAATGGCGAACAATGGACACAGCTGCTGCAAAGCTTCATCGAGGAAAGCCGGGACCTGATCAAACAGGCCGAGGAATACCTCCTGGAGCTTGACCGGGCGCCGGACGACTCCGAAGCCATCAACGGGCTGTTTCGCGCCATGCATACCCTCAAAGGGTCGGCCGGGCTGTTTTCGTTGACTCCGCTGGTGAGTTTCACCCACCAATTGGAAACCCTGCTCATGAGCGCGCGCGACGGTGAGCGCCAACTCGAGGCGCCGCTGATCTCGCTGATGCTACTGTGCCTGGATGAAATCGGCTCAATGGTCGAGCTGATCGACATCGACAGCGGCACGCTCAACGTGGACCTGTCGCACCAGGCCGGACTGCTCGAAGCGCTGGCGAAATACAACGGCCCAGCCAGCCAACCGGCCCCGGCCATGCCCGTCAGCGGTGTGCAAATCCCGGCGGTCAGCCTGGACAGCGGCAATTGCAGCTTCAGTGGCCGCCTCGACCGCTGCGCCAGTTGCGAGGCCTCAGGCGCCTGGCATATCTCGCTGCGCTATCACGCCGACCTGCTGCGCAATGGCTTTGACCCTGCCGCCTTCATTCGATACCTGGCACGCCTGGGCGACGTGCTGAACCTCGACGTCATCGATGAGGCCCTGCCCCCGCTCGACAGTCTCGACCCGGAGAGCTTCTACCTAGGGATGGAGATCGACCTGTGCAGCTCCGCGACCAAGGCCGAGATCGAGGAAGTCTTCGAGTTCATCCGCGATTTTTGCACCCTGCGCATCCTCGCACCGAACAGCGTTCTGGACGATTACCTGCGACTAATCCACGAACTGCCGGAAACCGATGAACGCATTGGTCACATCCTGGTGGCGAGCGGCCTGCTGACCAAGAACGAATTGAACGAAAGCCTGGCCCTGCAAGCCCGGGCGGCCCAACAGGCGCAACCGAAGAAGCCCCTTGGCGCGGTACTGGTCGAAGAAGGCATGGTCGCGCCCCAGGCAGTGAACGCCGCGCTGTCCAAACAGCAGGGCAACCGTGAGAAGCGTCATCAGGAAAACAGCCAAATCCGCGTGGCCGCTCATAAACTGGACGAGTTGATCAATCTGGTCGGTGAGTTGGTCATCAGCGCGGCAGGGGCGCAGCTGCGCGCGCAATTTCAGGGCGATGGCCCCTGCATCGAGGCCACCCAGGCGGTCAACCAGCACGTCGAGCTGATCCGCGAAGCGGCGCTGAAGCTGCGGATGATCGAAATTGGCGACACTTTCAACCGCTTCCACCGCGTGGTACGCGATGTCAGCCAACAGTTGGGTAAGTCGATCCGTCTGCAGATCCAGGGCGCTGACACCGAATTGGACAAGTCAGTCATCGACAAGCTGGCCGACCCGCTCACCCACCTGGTGCGCAACGCCATGGACCACGGCATCGAATTCGCCGACGAGCGTCTGGCCACGGGCAAGCCGGCCGAAGGCGTGCTGCAGCTGAACGCCTACCATGAGTCCGGCACCATCGTTATCGAAGTGACGGATGACGGCCGCGGGCTGAACACCCAGCGCATTCGCGAAAAAGCCGTCTCCCGCGGCCTGATCGACCCGCAGGCGAACCTGTCCGATCATGACATCCACGCGCTGATTTTCGCGGCAGGTTTCTCCACCGCCGACAACGTCTCGGACCTCTCCGGACGGGGCGTAGGCATGGACGTGGTACGCAGCGGTATCGACGCGCTGCGCGGCAACATCGAAATCGAGTCACGGCCCGGCCACGGCTGCACGTTCCGCATTCGCCTGCCGCTGACGCTTGCGATCATCGATGGCTTCTTGATCAGCCTGGGCCAGGAGTATTTCGTCGTACCGCTGGACATGGTCACCGAATGTCTGGAGATGGACGAAAGCCAGCTCAGTGGCAGCACCTACAGTTATATCAACCTGCGCGGCAAACCGCTGCCGTGCATTTCGCTGACCGCGCATTTCGACCTGCCGGAAAGCCGCAGCAAACGCCGCAACATCGTCGTGGTCACCCAGGGCCGGCAACAGGCCGGGCTGATCGTCGACAACCTGCACGGCGAGCTGCAAACCGTGATCAAACCGCTTGGCCTGCTGTTCCAGCATCTGCAGGGCATCGGCGGCTCCACCATCCTCGGTAATGGGCACGTCGCCCTGATCCTGGATATCCCCAGTCTGTTCCGCCAACTGCAAACCCACCACGTCGATGCCAACGCTGCCGAGTCTCGGACCGTCCAGCTGCGCCAGGACATTTCAGGCTCGTAAGGAGAAATATCCAATGACCTTTATCCGCAATATGAGAATCGGCGTGCGCCTGATCGCAGGGTTTCTGCTGGTTGCTGCCCTGACCCTGGCCATCGGGCTGTTGGGAGTGTTCAACCTGTCCAACGTCAACGGGCTTGCCGATCAGATGTACAGCCGCGAAGTGAAGGCACTGGATTACATGCAGAACGCCAACATGCAGCTGCTCTACGCCGGTCGCGCCCTGCGCGGTGCCCTCTTGGCCACCACCACCGATGATCTTGACGCTTCCGTCGCCCAGACCCGCGATGCGCTGAAGAAAATGCACGAATTCATCGAGCTCGCCCGTCCGAGCTTCACCAGCGCCGAAGGCAAGGCATTGTTTGACAAGCTCAGCGAGCCGATGGTGCCTTATGAGCGGTCCGTCGAAGACATCATCAAGACTTACCTGGCGTCCGAAACGCTGCGCCAGAGCGACCAGGTCACCAACCTGATCCCGCAGATGCGCGCCGAAGGCAACAAGGTCGACGATCTGATGACCCTGCTGGTCGAGCGCAAGAAGGAGCAGGCCAAGGCCGCCAGCGAGCAGATCACCTCCATTTACCTCAGTGCCCGTACCCAGATGTTCATCCTGATTGCACTGGCGACCGCCATGGGCTTTGCCATCGGCATTCTGGTGACCCGCAGCATCACCGCCCCGCTGAACCGGGCCGTGTCTCTGGCAGACAGCCTGGCCGCAGGCGATCTGAGCGCCCATGTGACGGTGGACAGCAAGGATGAGACCGGCAAGCTGCTGACCGCCATGCAAAACATGACCGAGCGCCTGCGTAGTGTAATGAGCGATGTACGCAGTGCTGCTGACTCGCTCTCTTCCGCTTCCGAGGAGGTCAGCGCCACCTCTCAATCGCTCAGCCAGGCGGCCACCGAACAGGCCGCCAGCGTCGAAGAAACCGGCGCCTCGGTGGAGCAGATGTCCGCCTCTATCGCGCAGAACACCGAGAGCGCGAAGATCACCGACGGCATCGCCGGCAAAGCCGCCAACGATGCGGTGGAGGGCGGCCGCGCAGTGCGCGACATGGTCCAGGCGATGAAACAGATCGCCGACAAGATCGGCATCATCGACGACATCGCCTACCAGACCAACCTGCTGGCGCTCAACGCCGCCATCGAGGCCGCCCGTGCCGGTGACCACGGCAAGGGCTTCGCCGTGGTAGCCGCCGAAGTGCGCAAGCTGGCCGAACGCAGCCAGGTCGCCGCGCAGGAAATCGGAGGTGTGGCGAGCAACAGCGTGAGCCTGGCCGAGCAGGCGGGCGCTCTACTCAACGAAATCGTGCCGAACATCCAGAAGACTTCAGACCTGGTTCAGGAAATCACCGCCGCCTCGCAGGAGCAGAGCAGCGGAGCGGCACAGATCAACATCGCCATGAGCCAGATGAACCAGATCACCCAGCAGAACGCCTCTGCTTCCGAGGAGCTGGCCGCCACCGCAGAGGAAATGAACGCGCAAGCCAGCCAACTGCAGGAGTTGATCAGCTACTTCCGTCTGGCGGACGAGCCGGCCCCGCCAGCGCGCCCCCACAACCCGCCGCGCCGGGAGGCCTACAGCGAGCCACGCCGCAGCAACAAGCCCGCCGCCCGTACTCCGGCCGATGAAGGCCAGTTCATTAGTTTCAATTGAGGAAGACGCCATGAATCTTCCGCAGACTCTCAACCCCGGCGCGCCCGCGCCGGAGAGCATCCAGCATCTGTCTTTCCGGGTGCGCGAGGCGCGCTACGCGCTGCCCATCGAACTGGTCAGGGAAATCATCGAGTACGGACAGATCACCACCGTACCGATGATGCCCAGCTTCATTCACGGCGTGATCAACCTCCGCGGCAATGTCGTGCCGGTGCTGGATCTGGCGGCGCGCTTCGGCTTCGAGTTGACGGCCCCCGGCAAGCGCACCTGCATCGTCATCATCGAGCTGGAGCTGGACGATCAGCAGCAGCGTATCGGCCTCGTTGTGGATGCGGTCGACGCGGTACTGGACATCGACAGCCGGGAAGTGGAGCCGACGCCGCCGTTCGGCGCCGGCATCCGCACCGATTTCATCGCCGGCATGGCGCGCGACGAGCGCGGTTTCACCTTGGTCCTCGACGTGCGCCGGGTGTTGTCGCTGGACGATATCCTGCAGCTCGCGCTGGCGCAGCAGGCCGGCTGATGCCCACCCGCAACCTGCCCAAGCTCAGCGATCAGGATTTCCAACACCTCCAGAAGATGATGCTGGAGGCGTCGGGCATCCGCATGGCCGAGCAGAAGCGCACGCTGGTGGCCGGGCGGTTGATGTGTCGCCTGCGCGCGCGCAGCCTGAGCAGTTACGGCGACTACCTGAAAGTCCTGGAAAATCCGGTGGAGAAAGACGAACGGCGCATGGTCGTCGATCTGCTCACCACCAACGAAACCTATTTTTTCCGCGAGCCGCAGCACTTCGACGTGCTCGGCGACTGGGTAGGCCGCCAGCGCGGCCCGCTGCACCTGTGGTCGGCTGCCAGCTCATCGGGCGAGGAAGCCTTCAGCATGGCCATGTGCGTCGCCGAGAATGCCCGCACGCAGGACTGGTCGATCTTCGCCAGCGACCTCAGCCACCGGGTGCTGGAACGCGCCCGCTCCGCCACCTATGCGATGGAGCAGGCCGAACAGTTTCCCGCCGGCTGGCTCAAGCGCCACTGCCTGCGCGGTATAGAAGAAAGCGCGGGACTGTTTCGCATCGGCCAGCCGCTGCGCCACCGCGTGACGTTCGCCGAGGTCAATCTGGCGCGCCCACTGCCGCAGGGGGTTGGGCCGTTCGACGTGATCTTCCTGCGCAACGTGCTGATCTACTTCGCCGCCGACGAGAAGCGCGCCATCGTTGCGCGGCTTCTGGAGCGCCTGCGCTGCGGCGGCCTTTTATTCATCGGCCACGCCGAAAGCCTGCACGGTTTCGACTTGCCCGTGCGTAACGTTCGGCCTTCGGTCTTCGAACGCCTCTGACGTCTTTCAAGGAATGAGCCATGATGGGCGCTAAGCTCGATACCGGAAAAAAAATAAAAGTGTTCCTGGTCGACGACTCGGCGCTGGTACGCCAGGTGCTGACCACATGCCTGGAAAGCCATTCCAATATCCAGGTGGTAGGCCAGGCGTCCGATCCGCTGTTCGCTCTGGACAAGATGCAGAAGGACTGGCCCGACGTGCTGGTGCTCGACATCGAGATGCCGCGCATGGACGGCATCACCTTCCTGCGCAAGATCATGGCCGAGCGGCCGACGCCGTCGATCATCTGCTCGACGCTCACCGAAGACGGCGCCGCGATAACACTCGAGGCCCTCGCCGCCGGCGCAGTGGGCGTATTCACCAAGGCCAAGCTGGGCCTGAAGGAAAGCCTGCAGCAGATTTCCGGCGACCTGATCAAACAGATCGAGCTGGCCGCCCGCAGCCACCCCCATGCCATGCCGCGTAAGCTACCGCCCAGGGAGGCCGCGCCGGAAACCTCGGCCGATGCCGGGCAGCCGGCCGTCAAGCCGTTGCTCACCACCACCGACCGCGTGGTTGCGCTGGGCACCTCGACCGGGGGAACCCAGGCGCTGGAAGTGCTGCTGCGGCAATTACCGGTGGATTGCCCTGGCATCGTCATAGTCCAGCACATGCCGGAGAAATTCACCGCCGCCTTCGCCCAGCGCCTCGACAGCGTCTGCAAGATCGAGGTGCGCGAGGCCCGGCACATGGACCGCGTGCGCCCCGGCCTGGCGCTGGTGGCGCCGGGCGGCCTGCACATGCAGATCAAGCGCAGCGGCGCGCAGTACTTCGTCGAGGTCTTCGATGGCCCGCCAGTCAACCGCCACAAGCCCTCGGTGGACGTGCTGTTCCGCTCGGTCGCCCGCCACGCCGGACAGAACGCCATCGGCGTGATCATGACCGGCATGGGTGACGACGGTGCCCGCGGGCTGCTGGCCATGCGCGAGGCCGGCTCGCGCACCGTAGCCCAGGACGAAGCCAGTTGCGTGGTCTTCGGCATGCCCAAGGAAGCGTTGCGCCTGGGCGCCGCGCAGAGCAGCGAGTCACTGGCCAACCTGCCGCGGGTGATCGTCCAGTACGGCCGCGGCGCCGGCGCGACCGCTGAAGCCTGACGCCCCGCATCGGCGCAGCGCGCACCAGAACCCGTCACGACAGCGACCTGCCGCTTGCCTGAGTGATCGCCGACCGGCCGCCTGACGCGGTCACATCGCATGGCACCCGGCACGGGCGTTTGGCACAGAATCCGCTATGAATTCAGGGTTCCATTCCGGGAACAGGCACGCTCACGGGATATTTTCTGACTTTTAAGTCAATTTTTATTGACCTTCGGGTCAAGCGATCCTAGATTCCACGCGTGCCGAACATGCCTGAATAAAGAACCTTGCCGGAGGTCGATTTGATCCAGTTTCTGCTCAACCGTGAGCTGCGTAGCGAACATGACCTCGACCCCAACCTCACCGTCCTGCGCTACCTGCGCGAACGCGTTGGCAAACCTGGCACCAAGGAAGGCTGCGGCTCAGGCGACTGCGGCGCCTGCACCGTGGTGGTCGGCGAGCTGACCCGCAGCGATGGCGTCGAGCGCATCCGCTATCGCACGCTGAATTCATGCCTGACCTTCGTTTCCGCGCTGCACGGCAAGCAGCTGATCGCCGTCGAGGACTTGAAGCACCAGGGCCAGTTGCACAGCGTGCAGCAGGCGATGGTCGACCATCACGGCTCGCAATGCGGCTTCTGCACGCCGGGCTTCGTGATGAGCCTGTTCGCCCTGCAGAAGAACCAGGCCGACAAAGGCCACGACGCTCATCAGGTGCACGAGGCGCTGGCTGGCAACCTGTGCCGCTGCACCGGCTACCGGCCGATCCTCGACGCCGCCGAGCAAAGCTGCTGCCAGGCGCAGCCCGACCAGTTCGACGCCGCCGAAGCCGAGACCATCGCCCGCCTCAAGGCCATCGCCCCGCAGGGCACCGCCGAGCTGCACGACGGCAGCAAGCGCTGCCTGCTGCCGCTGACCGTCGCCGATCTGGCCGATCTGTACCTTGCCAATCCGCAGGCGCGCCTGCTCGCCGGCGGCACCGACCTGGCGCTGGAAGTCACTCAGTTCCACCGCGAACTGCCGGTGATGATCTACGTCGGCCACGTCGAAGAGATGAAGCGCGTCGAGGTGTTCGACGAACGCATCGAGATCGGCGCCGCCACCTCGCTCACCGATTGCTTCGAGGTGCTGAACGGCGAGTACGCCGATTTCGGCGAGCTGCTGCAGCGCTTCGCCTCGCTGCAGATCCGCAACCAGGGCACGCTGGGCGGCAACATCGGCAACGCCTCGCCGATCGGCGACGCCCCGCCGCTGCTGATAGCCCTTGGCGCGCGCATCGTCCTGCGCAAGGGCGCGGCGAGCCGCGAGCTGGCGTTGGAGGATTACTTCATCGACTACAAGGTCACCGCCCGCGAGGACGGCGAGTTCATCGAGAAGATCATCGTCCCGCGCGCGACGGCCGGGCAGCAGTTCCGCGCCTACAAGGTGTCGAAACGACTGGACGACGACATTTCTGCGGTCTGCGCCGCGTTCAGCCTGAGCCTCGACGGCGGTCGGGTACGCGAGGCGCGCATCGCCTTCGGCGGCATGGCGGCGATTCCCAGGCGGGCCGCTGCCTGCGAGCGTGTGCTGAACGACGCCCCCTGGGACGCCGACACCGTCGAACGCGCCTGCGCCGCGCTGGCCGAAGACTTCACCCCGCTCAGCGACTTCCGCGCCAGCCGCGAATACCGCCTGCTGGTCGCCCAGAACCTGCTGCGCAAGTGCTTCGCCGAGCAGCAGGGCCCCGCCACCGAAACGCGAGTCACCGCTTATGCATAAGCCGACCAAAAGCCAGGAGGAACTGGCCGAACTGTTCCGCGCCGAGCTGACCACCGGCGTCGGTCGCAGCCTCAAGCACGAGAGCGCCGACAAGCACGTTTCCGGCGAGGCGGTGTACATCGACGACCGCCTGGAGTTTTCCAACCAGCTGCACGTCTACGCGCGGCTGTCCGACCGCGCCCACGCGCGCATCCTGAAGATCGACACCGCGCCCTGCTACGCGATTCCCGGCGTGGCCATCGCAATCACCAGCAAGGACGTCCCCGGCCAGCTGGACATCGGTCCGGTGCTGCCGGGCGACCCGCTGCTGGCCGAGGACATCGTCCAGTACGTCGGGCAGATCGTCGTCGCGGTGGCGGCGGACAGCCTGGAAACCGCACGCAAGGCGGCGATGGCGGCGATCATCGAGTACGAAGACCTGGAGCCGGTGCTCGATGTGGTCGACGCGCTGCGCAACAAGCACTTCGTCCTCGACAGCCACCAGCACAAGCGCGGTGACTCGGCTGCCGCGCTGGCCAGCGCGCCGCACCGGCTGCAGGGCAGCCTGCACATCGGCGGCCAGGAACACTTCTACCTGGAAACGCAGATCTCCTCGGTGATGCCCGCCGAAGACGGCGGGATGATCGTCTACACCTCGACGCAGAACCCCACCGAAGTGCAGAAACTGGTGGCCGAGGTGCTCGGCGTGCCGATGCACAAGATCGTCATCGACATGCGCCGCATGGGCGGCGGCTTCGGCGGCAAGGAAACCCAGGCGGCGGCGCCGGCCTGCCTCTGCGCGGTGATCGCGCGGCTCACCGGGCGGCCGACCAAGATGCGCCTGCCGCGCGTGGACGACATGCAGATCACCGGCAAGCGTCACCCGTTCTACGTCGAGTACGACGTCGGCTTCGACGACGATGGCCTGCTGCACGGCATCCGCATCGAACTGGCCGGCAACTGCGGCTATTCGCCGGACCTGTCCGGGGCGATCGTCGACCGCGCCATGTTCCACGCCGACAACGCCTATTACCTGGGCGATGCCGAGATCAACGGCCACCGCTGCAAGACCAACCTGGCCTCGAACACCGCCTACCGCGGCTTCGGCGGCCCGCAGGGAATGGTCGCCATCGAGGAGATCATGGACGTTATCGCCCGCCAGCTGGGCAAGGACCCGCTGGCCGTGCGCAAGCTCAACTACTACGGCAAGGACGAACGCAACGTCACCCATTACTACCAGACGGTCGAACACAACCTGATGGCGGAAATGACCGCCGAGCTGGAGGCCAGCGCCGACTACGCCGAGCGTCGCGAGGCGATCCGCGCCTTCAACGCGCAGAGCCCGTACCTGAAAAAGGGCCTGGCGCTGACCCCGGTGAAGTTCGGCATCAGCTTCACGTCCAGCTTTCTCAACCAGGGCGGCGCGCTGGTGCATGTCTACACCGACGGCAGCATCCACCTGAACCACGGCGGCACCGAGATGGGCCAGGGCCTGAATACCAAGGTCGCGCAGGTGGTGGCCGAAGTCTTCCAGGTCGACATCTCGCGCATCCAGATCACCGCCACCAACACCGACAAGGTGCCGAACACCTCGCCAACGGCGGCGTCCAGCGGCGCCGACCTGAACGGCAAGGCCGCGCAGAACGCCGCCGAGACGATCAAACAGCGCCTGGTGGAGTTCGCCTCGCGGCACTTCGGCATCGGCCCGGAAGAGGTCGAGTTCCGCAACGGCCAGGTACGTGCCCGCGAGCGCTACCTGTCGTTCGAGGAACTGATCCAGCTCGCCTACTTCGGCCAGGTGTCGCTGTCGTCCACCGGTTTCTACCGCACGCCGAAGATCTACTACGACCGCAGCCTGGCACGCGGGCGGCCGTTCTACTACTTCGCCTACGGCGCCGCCTGCACCGAGGTGATCGTCGATACCCTGACCGGCGAGTACAAGATGCTCCGCGCCGATATCCTCCACGACGTCGGCGACTCGCTGAACCCGGCCATCGACATCGGCCAGGTGGAAGGCGCCTTCGTCCAGGGCATGGGCTGGCTGACCACCGAGGAACTGGTATGGAACGCCAAGGGCAAGCTGATGACCAGCGGTCCGGCGAGTTACAAGATTCCCGCGGTGGCCGACATGCCGCTGGACATGCGCGTGAAGCTGGTGGAGAACCGCAAGAACCCCGAGCAGACCGTGTTCCACTCCAAGGCCGTCGGCGAGCCGCCGTTCATGCTCGGCATTTCCGCCTGGTGCGCGATCAAGGATGCCGTGGCGAGCCTCGGCGACTACCGCGTGCAGCCCAGGATCGACGCGCCCGCCACCCCGGAGCGCGTGCTCTGGGGCGTGGAACAGATGCGCAGGCTGAAGCAGCAGGCGGCCTCCGTAACCGAACCCGCGGTGGAGACCGCGCAGTGAGGCGTAGGGTGGACAACGCCTTGCTTGTCCACCACGCGTCCTACGAATGTTCCGCTGGAAGACGCCTCGCGGTTTTCCAGCCTACGAGGATCGAGCAATGAGCAACACCGGCTGGATCAACGCCCTCGCCGACCTGCAACAGCAGGGCGAGCCCTGCGTCCTGGTGACCATCATCGAGGAGCGTGGCTCGACGCCGCGCAACGCCGGCTCGAAGATGGTCGTCACCCGCGAGCGGATCTTCGAGACCATCGGCGGCGGGCACCTGGAATTCAAGGCCATGGAAATGGCCCGCGAGATGCTCGCGGCGCGCACCCAGGAGACCCGCCTGGAGCGTTTCTCCCTCGGCGCCAGCCTCGGCCAGTGTTGCGGCGGCGCCACCGTGCTGCTGTTCGAGCCCATGGGCCAGCCGCAGGCGCAGATCGCCGTGTTCGGCGCCGGCCACGTCGGCCGCGCGCTGGTCCCGCTGCTCGCAAGCCTGCCGTGCAAGGTGCGCTGGGTCGACTCGCGTGCGGCCGAGTTTCCGCCCGCGATTCCCGCCGGCGTGGTCCGGGTGCTCGACGAAGACGTGGTCGACCAGGTCGCGGCGATGCCCGCCGGCAGCTACTTCATCGTCATGACCCACAACCACCAGCTCGACCTGGAGCTGACCGAGGCGATTCTCGCGCGCAGCGATTTCGCCTATTTCGGCCTGATCGGCTCGAAGACCAAGCGCGCCAGGTTCGAGCACCGCCTGCGCGACCGCGGCATCGCCGCCGAGATGCTGCACCGCATGCGCTGCCCGATGGGCCTCGCCGAGGTGAAGGGCAAGCTGCCGGTGGAAATCGCCATCTCCATCGCCGGCGAAGTCATCGCCACCTACAACGCCAGTTTCGGCGAGAACGGCCACCAGCGCGGCGAGTCGGTGGCCCGGCTGCTGCCCGCCTCGCGCCGCGGCTGACGCCACGCATGGCGCAGTCCGGGCAGCGCCCGCAGGACGCGCCGCGCCTGCGCAAACCACATCGAACGCCTACTTCAACGAGAACATTCATGTCGCAACGCAACGCCTACCGCGCCGCCATCCTCCACAGCCTCGCCGACCCCTCGAAGGTAGGCGTCGAGCAGTCCTACGAATATTTCGAGGACGGCCTGCTGGTCGTCGAGGACGGCCAGGTGCTCGCGTGCGGCCCGGCGCAGGAGCTGCTGGCGAGGTTCGCCGGCGTGGCGGTGCAGGAATATCCAGACGCGCTGATCACGCCGGGCTTCATCGACACCCACATCCACTTCCCGCAGGTCGGCGTGATCGGCTCCTACGGCACGCAGTTACTGGAGTGGCTGAACACCTACACCTTCCCCGCCGAAGGCCGTTTCGCCGATGCCGAGGTGGCCGCCGAGAACGCCGAGGTGTTCCTCGGCGAGCTGCTGCGCAACGGCACCACCACCGCGCTGGTGTTCGGCAGCGTGCACAAGCAGTCGGTGGACGCGTTCTTCGAGGCCGCCCTGGCGCGCAACCTGCGGATGATCGCCGGCAAGGTGCTGATGGACCGCAACGCGCCGGACTTCCTGCAGGACACTCCGGAATCCGGCTACGCCGACAGCAAGGCACTGATCGAGCGCTGGCATGGCAAGGGCCGCCTTAGCTACGCGGTGACGCCGCGCTTCGCGCCCACCAGCACGTCCGAGCAACTGGCCCTGGCCGGCAAGCTGTTCGGCGAGTACCCGGACCTGTACATGCACACCCACCTTTCCGAGAACCTCAAGGAGATCGACTGGGTGAAGGCGCTGTTCCCCGAGCGCAAGAACTACCTGGACGTCTACGACCACCACGGCCTGATCGGCCCGCGCGCGGTATTCGCCCACGGCGTGCACCTGTGTGACGAAGAGTGCGCGCGGCTCGGCGAAACCGGCTCGGCGGTGGCCTTCTGTCCGACCTCCAACCTGTTCATCGGCAGCGGCCTGTTCGACCTGCCGCGGGTGGAAGGCCACGGCGTGCGCGTCGGCCTTGGCACCGACGTCGGCGGCGGCACCAGCTTCTCCCAGCTCACCACCCTCAGCGAGGCGTACAAGGTGCTGCAGTTGCGCGGCGAGTCGCTGAACCCGTTCAAATCCCTGTACCTGGCGACCCTCGGGGGCGCCCGCTCGCTGTACCTCGACGACAAGATCGGCAACTTCGCGCCCGGCAAGGAAGCCGACTTCGTGGTGCTCGACTACAAGGCCACGCCACTGCTGGAGTTCCGCCTGAAACAGGCGAAGACCTTCGCCGAGAAACTCTTTGCGCTGATCACCCTGGGCGACGACCGCGCGGTGAAGGAAACCTTCGCCGCCGGCCGCTCGCTGCACCGCCGCGACTGAGGCGACTGCCGCACGCCGGGTGTTTGCCCGGCGGCGCGACGCTGTTAGAGTCGCCGCCCATGAAGATCGCCCGCCAAGACCGCTCACTGATTGCCTGGATGCTGCTTGCCTGCATCCTGCTCAATCTGTTCGCCTGCGGTCTGCATCACGGGCAGATGAGCGCCCTCAGCCTCAGCGGCCTGGAAGGCGGGTTCTGCTCGGGGGAGAGCGCCGACCACGGCAGCCATGCGCCCTCCTCCGACGGCAAGTCCACGCTGCCGTCGATGAATGCCTGCCCGCTGTGCTCTACGGCTTCCGTGGCGGTGGCGATCAACAGTAACGGCTGGCTCGTGCAGGCACTCGCCGCGCCGGGCATCGCCCCGCTTCTGGCGCTGACCTTCGCCCAACCGCCGCCGCGCTACCTCTGGCCTTCGATAAATCCCCGCGCTTCGCCCTGACGCTTCCATCGCCCTGAACACTCCACGCCTTTCCCGGCCGGCGCCTGCGCGCACGGTCCACGGGAGAGCGACCGTACTCGCATGGAAGTCATCAACGATGAAAGATTTCAGCCTCCCGCTGGCGCTGCTCGCCGGCTTCTGCACCCCGGCATTCGCCGACCATCCGCCCCTCACCCTGCCCGGCGCCAGCGTCAGCGCCGAGCAGGAAGAGAATACCGGCCTGCACCTCGACGACACGGTGGACACCGGCTCGCGCCTGGGCCTGACCCTGCGCGAGAACCCGGCCTCGGTCAGCGTTGCCGATCGCGCACGCATCGAACGTCTCGGCGCGCGCGATTTCCAGGAGGTCGCCAACGCGCTGCCCGGCGTGAACGCCTCGGCGCCGCCCGGCTGGGGCGGCTACGTCGCCTACCGCGGCTTCAACGGTGCCCAGGTCAACCAACTGTTCAACGGCATCAGCCTGCAATACGGCTCGGCCAATCGCCCGGTCGACGCCTGGATCTATGACCGCGTCGAGCTGATCGGCGGGCCTTCGTCGTTTGCCCACGGCAGCGGCTCGGTGGGCGGCACGCTGAACTACGTGACCAAGCTGGCCAGCCGCGAGGAAAGCGCCGGCGAAGCACGTATCAGCTATGCCCGATTCGACAGCCAGCAGACCGCCATCGGCTACAACCAGGCGCTCAACGAAGGCCCCGGCCCGCGCCATTACGCACGGGTGGATTTCAGCCGCGACAGCAGCAACGGCTACATCGATCGCCAGGAGCGCGTCGCGAACAACCTGGCGTTCTCGCTGCTCAGCGACCTCACGCCCGTTCTCTCGCACACGCTGGCCATCGAATATCTGGAAGAGCAGGAGGACAGCCCGTACTGGGGCACGCCGACGCTCTACCCGAAAGCCGGCGAGCTGAAGATCGACCGGCACGAACGCTTCGCCAACTACAACGTCGAGGACGGCCGCTACGAGCAGCGCACCCGCTGGCTGCGCTCGATCACCGACTACCGCCTCGACGAGCAGACCTCGCTGCGCAACACCTTCTACCACTACGAAGGCCAGCGCGATTACCGCAACCTCGAGGTGTATGCCTACAACGCCGACAACTCGGCGATCAACCGCTCCGGCGGCTACCGGCAGCGCCACGACCAGGAGCTCAACGGCAACCGCTTCGAGCTGTTGCGCCAGGCGCATCTGTTCGGTCTCGCCAGCGACTGGGCGCTGGGGGCTGACTACAGCGTCAACCAGCAATCGGTGTATCCGCGCTCGGGCGGCGCCTTCGACAGCGTCGCACCGGGCGACTTCGACCCCGGCCATTTCGACGACATCCCCGGCATGAGCACGACCGCGCGCAAATCTCGCAGCAACGAGATCGAGACCCGCTCGGCCTTCGTCGAGAACCGCCAGGAACTCGGCGAACGTCTGTCGCTGGTCACCGCCCTGCGTTATGACCACATCGACTTCAGCGTGACCGACCACCTCAATGCCGTGCAGGTGGATCGCCGCTGGGACGCCATCACCGGGCGCGCCGGCCTGGTCTTCGACCTCAGCGACGACGCCAGTTTCTACGTGCAATACAGCACCTCCGCCGAGCCGCCGGGCGGCACGCTGACCGGCGCCAGCGCTACCCAAGTGCGCGATTTCGATCTCAGCACCGGGCGCCAGGTCGAGGTCGGCAGCAAGCTGGACTTCCTCGACGGCCGTGCCTCCGCCACGGTCGCCGCCTACCGCATCGTGCGCAAGGATTTCCCGGTCACCGACCCGAACAACGCCAACGCGACCATTCAGGCCGGCCAGCAGACCTCCAACGGCGTCGAGCTGGCCGGCTCGTTCAAGGTCACCGAGCGCCTGCTGGCCCAGGCGAACTTCGCCTGGGTCGATGCACGCTACGACGACTTCAACGAGGTCGCGAACGGCGTTTCGGTATCGCGCAAGGGCAAGACGCCGGTGAACATCCCCGAGCGGGTCGGCAACCTGTGGCTGACCTACGACTTCGACCCGAGCTGGCAGGGCGGCGTCGACGCGCGCTACGTGGCCTCGGTCTACGCGAACAACGCCAACACCCTGTGGGTGCCGTCCTACACACTGTTCGGCGCCTTCGTGAAGTACCGGGTGGACGAGCGCACCGACCTCACAGCGCGGCTGCGCAACCTCACCGACGAGGTCTACGCGCGCTTCATCCACCAGAGCAACAGCCAGTACTACGTGGGCGAACCACGCAGCCTGGAACTGTCGCTGAACACGCGCTTCTGAGGCCGCCGATGAAGCGCTATTTCTATCTGTGGCACCGCTGGCTGGGCATCGGCCTGTGTCTGTTGATGGCGCTGTGGTTCGTCTCCGGCATGGTGATGCTCTACGTTGGCTACCCGAAGCTGACGCCCGCCGAACACCTGGCGCACCTGCCGGAGCTGCCCACGCGCGATTGCTGCATCGAAATGGCGCAGGTGTTCGCCGCCAGCGGCCGCGACGACGCCCCGCAAAGCCTGCGCCTGAGCAGCACCCAAGGGCGCCCGCGCTACCTGCTCGGCTATGCCGACGGCAGCGGCGTGACGCTGGACGCCCTCGATGGCCGACGCATCGAACCGGTCGACGAAGCCGGCGCGCTGGCCAGCGCGCGGCAGTTCGATCCGCACGCTACGGCGCAGTACCTCGGCCTGGTCGACGAGGACGCCTGGACCCACAGCCGCGCGCTGGACGGCGAACGTCCGCTGCACCGGGTGCAGCTGCACGACGCCGAGGGTCGCCAGCTGTACATCTCCAGCCACAGCGGCGCGGTGGTGCGCGATGCCACCCGCCGCGAACGGGCCTGGAACTGGATCGGTGCCTGGCTGCACTGGTTGTATCCGCTGCGCGGCCCCTGGTGGTCGAGCCTGGTGATCTACTCGGCGCTGGCCGCCACCGCGATGGCGCTGCTCGGGCAGGTAGTCGGCGTGCTGCGCTGGCGTTTCTCGCGGCCCTATCGCAGCGGCTCACGCTCCCCCTATCGCGGCGGCTTCGCGCGCTGGCATCACCTCGGCGGGCTGCTCTTCGGCGGCGTGGTGATCGCCTGGATCTTCAGCGGGCTGATGTCGATGCGCCCCTGGCACCTGCTGGACAGCCAATCCGCGCTGACGGCGTCGGCTTACCAGGGCGGCGCCCTACGTGCGGAAGCGTTCCCGCTGCCGGTGCGCGAGGCGCTGGCACGCTTTCGCCAGGCGGGCCTGCGCCCGCGCGAACTGGAATGGCGAATGGTCGGCGGAGAGGGCGTCCTGCAGGCGCTGGAGGGCGACGGCAACAGCCGCGTGCTTGCGATGAGCGACGCGGGCGAGGCGCTGCGACGCCTGCCGGAGAGCCGCCTGCGCCGCGCGATCCAGGCGATGGCGGCGGGCACGGCGTTCGAGGTCGAGGAGCTGACAGCCTACGACTTCTATTACTTTGCCCGCGCCGAACAGAGCATGAACGGCGGCCTGCCGCGGCCGCTGCCGGTGCTGCGTGTGCGCGTCGACGATGCCGCCGGCACCTGGCTGCACATCGATCCACTCAGCGGCGCGCTGCTGGAGCAACTGGACGAACGCCGGCGCCTGGCGCGCTGGCTGTTCAACCTGCTGCACAGCTGGGACGGGCAGGCGCTGCTGCAGCGCCCGCTGCTGCGCGAGGCGCTGATGCTTGCCTTCAGCCTCGGCGGGCTGGTGGTCAGCCTGAGCGGTGTGGTGCTCGGCTGGCGACGGTTGCGACGCTTGCGTTGAGCGTCGGCGTCGGCGTCGGCGTCGCTAAGCCTTCCCCGCGGACGGCAGCAGGTGCGAGAACACCGCTTGCAGGTCGTCCGGGGGCGCGCCTTCCTCGAAGTCGAGCTTGCCGTCGATGCCATCCATGTGGCGCATCATCAGGCCCACGGCGGTGCCGACGTCACGCGCCTCGATGGCATCGATCAGGCGCAGATGTTCCTCGTCCGAGCAGTGCGCCTGGTTGCGCCTTTCATAGAGCGCGATGATCAGCGAGCTCTGCGAGATCAGGCTGCGCAGGAAGCCGATCAGCGGCGCGTTGCCGGCTACTTCGGCGAGCTTGAGGTGGAACTCGCCGGACAGGCGAATGCCGGTGCCGCGGTCGCCGCGGGCGAAACAGGCATGCTCCTCGGCCACGCACCGGCGCAGATCGCTGATCTGCGCCGCACTGGCACGTTCGCAGGCCAGCTCGGTGATCGCCTGCTCGATCATCCGTCGCGCGTAGAAGATCTGCCGCGCCTCGTCCGCCGTCGGGCTGGCCACCACCGCGCCGCGATTGGGGCGCAACAGCACCACGCCCTCATGCCCCAGACGCGACAACGCACGGCGGATCACCGTGCGACTGACGCCGAAGATGGCGCCAAGCGCCTCCTCGCTCAGCTTGGTCGCCGGCGCCAGGCGCTGTTCGAGAATGGCATCGAAGATGTGCGCATACACCCGCTCGTCCTGGGTCCCGCTGCGGCGCGTGGCGCTGCGCACTGTCTGGCTTCGGGGCTGCGACTCTGGGCTCATGCTGGTATCCGCGAACTGTCCGGCCGTGGGCCCGCGATGGCGGCGACTTGCTCGGAGCAGGAAAAAAAAGGGCTCACATTGTACACAGACGATGCGAGCAATCGTTTACAGCAATGCTGCGGTGCGTCGCGAGCGTGCACCCGGGACGAGCAATCGGCCTCGCCTGCCCCGATTCGGGTCGCAAACGATGGCCTGACGACGCTCGATCGCTCAACCCGCGCCTCCGCTGTTCATCCACTCCCGTAGGCAAGCTCCGCGCACCGAGGCACGGCGCAACTAGCTGCCGCGGTAGGTCGAATAGCTGTACGGCGAGATCAGCAGGGGAACGTGGTAATGCTCCTGCGCGGCGTCGATGCCGAAGCGCAGCACCACCATGTCGAGGAACGCCGGCTCGGACAGGGCGATACCGCAGGCGCGGTAATAGTCGCCAGCGTGGAAATGCAGCTGGTAGACGCCCGAACGGTAGTCCTGGCCTTCGAGCAGCGGCGCGTCGCAGCGCCCGTCTTCATTGCTGCGTGTGCGGGTGAGCAGGCGCAACTCGGCGCCTTCGACGCGATACAACTCGATCAGGATGTCGCGGCCCGGCCGGCCCTGCGAAGCATCCAGTACGTGGGTAGTCAGTCGTCCCATTGCGATCGCGGCCGCGCCGCGCCTCCCTCGGATATATGCCCGTGACACGGGCGGATTGAACGGATCATCGTGCGGCGCAGCATGCGCCCCGGGCGCGAAAACCGGCCTGGACGAATCGACCAAAAATCACGTGCGCTGCGGCTTTCGCGGAAAACTCCTGACCAATCAGGCAAGTTTTTTGCTACGGTTTTCGAGCGTCGATAACGCGAATTCGCCCCGCGACAACTGTTCGCAAAGCATAACTAAATCTGTATACAATTTCTCTACGCCTGTTCTTCCAATATTCCAAGGACACCTGCCGTGAGTGCCGAATACCCCCGCGACCTGATCGGTTACGCCGATTGCCCCCCTCATCCGCAGTGGCCCGGCGAGGCGCGTATCGCGCTTTCCTTCGTACTCAATTACGAGGAAGGCGGCGAACGCAACATCCTTCACGGCGACAAGGAATCCGAGGCATTCCTCTCCGAGATGGTGGCCGCGCAACCTTTGCAGGGAGTGCGCAACATGAGCATGGAGTCGCTCTACGAATACGGCAGCCGCGCCGGCGTCTGGCGCCTGCTCAGGCTGTTCGACAAACACGCTATCCCGCTGACCATCTTCGCCGTGGCCATGGCCGCGCAGCGTCATCCGGCGGTGATCCGCGCCATGGTCGACGCCGGCCACGAAATCTGCAGCCACGGCCTGCGCTGGATCGACTACCAGTACATGGACGAAGCCCAGGAGCGTGAGCACCTGAACGAGGCCGTGCGCATCCTCACCGAGCTCACCGGCCAGCGCCCGCTCGGCTGGTACACCGGGCGTACCGGACCGAATACCCGGCGCCTGGTGCGCGAGGAAGGCGGCTTCCTCTACGACTCGGACACCTACGACGACGACCTGCCCTACTGGGACCCGGCAAGCCCGGACAAGGCCCATCTGGTGATCCCCTACACCCTGGACACCAACGACATGCGTTTTACCCAGGTGCAGGGCTTCAACAAGGGCGACGACTTCTTCGAGTACCTCAAGGACGCCTTCGACGTGCTCTATGCCGAGGGCGAGGCCGGCGCGCCGAAGATGCTCTCCATCGGCATGCATTGCCGCCTGCTCGGCCGTCCGGCGCGGCTCGCCGCGCTGCAACGCTTCCTCGACTACGTGAAGGGCCACGACAAGGTCTGGTTCGCCCGCCGCGTCGACATCGCCCGCCACTGGCACGCCACCCATCCTTTCAAGGGAGGCCGGGCATGAGTCGTTTCCGCACCCTGACGCCGTCGATGCTGGATCGCGCAGCATTCGTCGAGGCCTTCGCCGACATCTACGAGCACTCGCCCTGGGTCGCCCAGCGCACCTTCGATAAGGGTGTCGAAGCCGGCTTCGACGAAGTCGAAGTGCTTCAGGCGCGGATGGCTGACGTGCTGCTCGCGGCCAGCCATGCCGAACAACTGGCCCTGATCAACGCCCACCCGGATCTGGCCGGCAAGGCCGCCGTGCGCGGCGAACTGACCGCCTCCTCCACCTCGGAACAGTCCGGCGCCGGCATCCACGAATGCACCGCCGAGGAGTTCGCCCGCTTCACCGAACTCAACACCGCCTACAAGGCGCGTTTCGGTTTTCCCTTCATCATGGCGGTGAAGGGCAGCAACCGGCACCAGATCCTCGCCGCCTTCGAGGAACGCATCCACCACTCGCCAGAGCAGGAATTCGCCCGCGCCCTGGCCGAAATCAACAAGATCGCGCTGTTCCGCCTACAGGCGCTGTGACGCCACCCGACGAGAAGACCATGAAGACCTACGCTGCCCCCTTCGAGAAATATCTTAATCTTGCCGACGCCCGCCTCGGCACCAAGGCCCTGTCGGTCACCGACGACTGGTTCGCCGACGTCAACCGCCTGTTCCAGCCGACGCCGGCGGTGTGGAAGGAAGGCGTGTTCGATGACAACGGCAAGTGGATGGACGGCTGGGAATCGCGGCGCAAGCGCTTCGAGGGCTACGACAGCGCGGTGATCCGCCTGGGCATCGCCGGCTCGATCAAGGGCGTCGACATCGACACCAGCCACTTCACCGGCAACTACCCGCCATCCGCCTCGCTGGAAGCCTGCTTCATCGCCGAGGGCGACCCGAGCGATGCCACCGAGTGGACGGAAGTGCTCCCCGCCGTCGAACTTCAAGGCAACAGCCATCACTACCACGCCATCGCCGACGATCGCCCCTGGACCCACCTGCGCTTCAACATCTACCCGGACGGCGGCGTGGCGCGCCTGCGTGTCTACGGCATCCCGCATCGCGACTGGTCGACGCAGAGCCCCGACGAGCAGATTGACCTTGCCTCGGCGCTCAACGGCGGCCGCGCGCTGGCCTGCTCCGACGAGCACTACGGCAGCATGGGCAACCTGCTCAACCCCGGCCGCGGGGTGAACATGGGCGACGGCTGGGAGACCGCCCGCCGCCGCACGCCGGGCAACGACTGGGTGATCATCGCCCTCGGCCACCCGGGGGAGATCGAGCGAATCGTCGTCGACACCCTGCACTTCAAGGGCAACTACCCGGACAGCTGCTCGATTCAGGCGGCGTTCGTCAAAGGCGGCACCGACAGCCAGATCGAGACCCAGAGCCTGTTCTGGCGCGAACTGCTGCCCAGCCAGAAGTTGCAGATGCACCAGGAACACGAATTCGCCGACCAGATCGCCAAGCTCGGTCCGATCACCCACGTGCGCCTGAACGTGTTCCCGGACGGCGGCGTCAGCCGTCTGCGCCTGTTCGGCAAGCTGGCGAAGTAAGTACCGAAGCCTCCCTTCCAGCGAAGGGAGGATACTCACTCAGGAAAGCGGAACGCCATGCGCACACTGATCATCGAGCCTCTGACCAAGGAAGCCTTCGCTCCCTTCGGCGACGTCATCGAAACCGAAGGCAGCGACTTCTTCATGATCAACAACGGCTCCACCCGCCGCTATCACAAGCTGGCCACGGTGGAGACCCATCTACCCGACGACCAGGCGATCATCAGCATCTTCCGCGCCGAGTCACTGAAGATGCCGCTGACCATCCGCATGCTCGAGCGTCACCCGCGGGGCAGCCAGGCCTTCGTGCCGCTGCTCGGCAAGCCGTTCCTCGTGGTGGTCGCCCCCCGCGGCGAGCGCCCCGATCCGGCGCAGGTGCGCGCCTTCCTCAGCGACGGCCGGCAGGGTGTGAACTACGGCCGTGGCGTCTGGCATCACCCGGTACTGGCGATCGCCGCGCAGGACGACTTCCTGGTGGTCGACCGCAGCGGCGCCGGCAACAACTGCGACGAACATTTTTTCGACGAGAGCGAGCAGTTGCTCCTCGACCCCGAGCTTTGAAGGACTGGCAGCCGCCGCTGCAGGCATGAGGTAGAAATCTTGGAAGCACATTTGACCGAATGGCTGAACCTGACCATTCGCTGGATACACATGATCGTCGGGGTCGCCTGGATCGGCGCCTCCTTCTATTTCGTCTGGCTGGAGAACAACCTCGACCGGCGCAATCCGCGCGAAGGGTTGTCCGGCGACCTCTGGGCGATCCACGGCGGCGGCATCTACCACCTGGAGAAATACAAGCTCGCCCCGCCGCAGATGCCGGAGAACCTCCACTGGTTCAAGTGGGAGGCCTACAGCACCTGGCTTTCCGGCTTTGCCCTGCTGATGGTGGTCTACTACCTGAACCCCGGCGTCTACCTGCTCGCGCCGGGCAGCTCGCTGAGCCCGGCGCAGGCCGTGATGGTCGGCCTCGGCGCACTGATCGCCGGCTGGTTCATCTATGACCTGCTCTGCGAATCCGCACTCGGCAAGCACCCCGCACTGCTCGGCCTGACCCTCTTCGTACTGATCGTGTTCGCCGCCTGGGGTTTCTCCCAGGTGTTCAGCGGCCGTGCCGCCTACATCCACACCGGCGCGCTGATCGGCACCATCATGGTCGGCAACGTGTTCCGCACCATCATGCCGGCGCAACGCGCGCTGGTGACGGCCATCGAGCAGAACCGCGAACCCGATCCGGCGTTGCCGGCCAAGGGGCTGCTGCGCTCGCGGCACAACAACTACTTCACCCTGCCGGTGCTGTTCATCATGATCAGCAACCACTTCCCCAGCACCTACGGCAGTCACTACAACTGGCTGATCCTCGCCGCCATCTCCGTGCTCGCGGTGCTGGTCCGCCACTACTTCAACACCCGCCACGCCACCGGCAAGTTCGCCTGGGCGCTGCCGCTCGCGGCGCTGGGCATGATCAGCCTGGCGTTCGTCACCTCGGGAAAACTCGGCACGCCCGCCACCCGTGCGCCCGCCACGCAACCGAACGCGCAGCCGGCCGCCCAGCAGGCGCCGGCAGCCCGCGAGTTCGACAAGGTCAGCGCGGTGATTCACGAGCGCTGCACGGTCTGCCATTCGGCGCAGCCAACCAGCCCGCTGTTCAGCGCGGCGCCAGCGGGCGTGATGTTCGATACGCCGCAGCAGATCCAGCAGATGGCACCACGCATCCAGGCACAAGCGGTGACCAACCAGATCATGCCGCTGGGTAACATCACCCAGATGACCCAGCAGGAGCGCGACCTGATCGGAGCCTGGATCGCCAACGGCGCGGCGCTGGACAAATAAGGAAGGAGTTTCCGCCGCCTGAACGTGCGGCGAGACCGCTCAGCGAAGAAAAGCGACTATCTGGTCGGGATCGAACGGCCAACCCAGCTCGGCCCACGAATCGCAGCGCCGCAGTACCGGAATCGACAGCCCGTACTGCTCCACCCACTCCTCCCGCTCGGCGATGTCAACCAGCTCGACCAGCAGGCCGTTCTCGACGAACGGCATGAGCATGGCCTCCGCCAGCTCGCACAAATGGCAGCCCGAAGTCCCCAACAGCTGGCATTCCGGAAGCATCTCGACGCTCCTGTAAAAACATCCCGCCGCAGTCTACCACCGGCTGTCCAAGCGGAACGCCAGGCTGTAGGATTCAACGCGCCAAAAGGAAGGTGAAGCGCTTGGAAGGGAGTAATAAAATCGGCCCCCTGAATTAAGTCTTTTCCAGACCGCTCTGGCTCTTTGGTAGGACCAGGTAAGCCGACTAAAGTCTAAGCGCCTAGATAGTGACTACATGTTTTATTCATCGCGCCGTAACCGGTCGGTCAGGAATCGACCAGCATCCATTCGAGGAGACAACAATAATGAGCAGCACCCCACTTGCCCGCGCTATCGCTCTCGCAGCCCTGGGCGCCAGCATCGCAGTGCCCTCCCTGGCCCAGGCCGAATTCCTGAAGGACAGCAAGGCCAGCATTGGCCTGCGCAACTTCTATTACAACAACGATAACCACGACGGCGGCCAGGACGAAAAAGACTGGGCCCAGGCATTTCGTTTTGACTACCTTTCCGGGTTCACCGAAGGCACTGTTGGCTTCGGTCTGGATGTGACCGGCACGCTGGGCGTCAAGCTCGACGGCGGCAAGGGCAACCACCCGAATAACAGCAGCTTCATGCCGAGCGATACGGACGGCGGCGGCAAGGACAACTGGAGCCATGCAGGCGCCAACGGCAAAGTGCGCCTGTCCAAGACCGAACTTCGCGTGGGTAACGCCCTGCAGCCGATGCTGCCGGTGGTGCTGACCAACGACTCCCGCGTCATGTCGCAACTCTACGACGGCGGCATGCTGACCTCGAAGGAGTTCGACGACTTCTCGCTGACCGCCGGCCAGTTGGGGCATGTGATCGGCCGTGCGTCCGACAACTGGACCTCGCTGTCCGTAGCGGGCGGCACTCGTGGCAGCAACCAGTTCCGCTTCGCCGGCGGCGACTGGAAGGTCAACAAAGAGCTGACCTTGCAGTACTACTACGCGAACCTGGAAAACTACTACAACCAGCACTTCGCTGGTCTGACCCACGTTTACCCGATCAGCGACAACCAGTCGTTCAAGACCGACCTGCGCTACTTCAAGTCCGGCGACGACGGCAAGAACGGCCAAACGGGCTATCAGTTCAATAACAACGGTGGCTACGCTAAGAACGCAGGAGAGGTAGATAACACTACTTGGAGCGCCATGTTCACCTACAGCCTCGGCGGTCATGCGCTGATGCTCGGCCATCAGCGCGTCTCTGACGATGGTGGCTTCGTTTGGCTGAACCAAGGTAGCGTCCTGGATCGCCCAGGCTTCTCCGAAGGCAACAGCGGCTCCGACTTCTATCTGTTCACCAATGCCGTGGTTAACCAGTTCGCCCGTGCGGGTGAGCAGTCGACCTTCGGCCAGTACAGCTACGACTTCGCCAAGGTGGGTATCCCGGGCCTGAAGGCATCCATTGCCTATATCAGTGGCGACAACATCAAGGACGATCCGAGCAGAAACAACCCCGCTATTACCACAGGGGCGAATGCCTACGACGGTATCGGCGGTGATCACAAGGAATGGGAACGCGACGAGCGTATCGACTACGTGTTCCAGGAAGGCGCGCTCAAAGGCTTCGGCGTGACCCTGCGTCACGGCGCCTACCGCGGCTACACCGGTGCGGCCAACGCCGATACCGATCAGACCCGCCTGATCTTCAACTACACCCTGCAACTGATGTAATCAGCGGCATAAAGAAGCCCGCCTCACGGCGGGTTTTTTTTGCCTGCGAATCGCCGTTCGAGGCGGATGGCAATGACAAACATCCGGCGAGCCGCCACTATCGACCCGCGTAGCCCTCGCCCCGCACGGGAACGGAGCGCATGCTATGCATGACGCACCAGGAATGCCCATACAGGCGTCTCGACCGTCTCGGGAACCTTGCCGCAAGCCGGGGGCTCGAAAGATGGAGAAACTCACCCGTGGCAATAGCCCCAAGGAGATTGACGTGGCCGTACAAGACACCCTGAATCCTTCCGTGAATGACGAACTCGACCCGCTCGCCCAGATCGACGTGCCCGAGCACAAGCGCAACCTGCGCGACGCCCAGGAGGCATTGGCCGCCGAGTTCCAGACCCTGATCGCCGATACCGAGCGCCTGCTGCAACACACCAAAGAGGTCGCTGGCGCCCAGGCGGATGAACTCCGGGTCAAGATCAACGAGAACATCACCCGCGCCAAGGGCATGCTCAAGGAGCGCGAAGTCATCTACCGCGACAAGGGCAAGGCCGCCCTCGAAACGACCGAGGAATACGTGCACCTTCACCCGTGGCAGTCGATCGGTATCGCGGCAGGGGTTGGCTTCCTGCTTGGCCTGATCAGCCGCCGCTAAGGAGAACCAATGAACGCTTCGCCATCTGAAAACGCTCCCAAGCCCTCGCTGAAGAAGCTGGGCGGAGCGTTCGTCGGGCTCTTGCAGGGTCATCTGGAGCTGATCGGAATAGAACTTCAGGAAGAGAAATCGAGAACCTTCCAGTTGTTCATTTTCTCCGGGCTCAGCCTGTTCTTCGGTTTACTGGTGATGATCGGCATCTCCGCCGCTATCCTGATCGGCTTCTGGGACAGCTACCGCCTCGCGGCCATCATCGGGTTGTGCGTCGTGTACGGGCTGGGGCTGATCATCTGCGTGCTGCGCGCGATCCGGCTTGCCGAGATGGCGAGCGTTCCATTCCAGGCGACCGTCGAAGAATTGGCCCGCAACCGGGAGCGACTCCTGCCATGAGCCATCTATCCAGTGCCACCCGACGTGCCATGCGCAAGGACCTCGTCCGCCTGCGCATGGAGATGCACCGCCAACAGCTGCTGTACCACTCGCAGCCGTTATCGCATCCCTGGCAGCAGGCGAAACAGTTCATGACGGCCCGCACCTCCGCTTCTGCGAACAAGACGCCCCTGGTGATTGGCGCAGGGATCGTGCTGACGCTGTTCGGTAAACGTCTGGGCATGCTGGGCAAGATCGCCCGCCTCGGATTGGCGGTCTACCCGCTGGTCAAGGCGTTCGGTCCCGTAGAGAAGAAGACTGTCGTGGTCGAACGTCCTGTCGCGCGACCCTAAGGTCAGATCATTGCTGCGCTGGCCGCCTTCTTGCACACAGTCGGAAACAATTCAGTCAAATTCGTTACCATGCGTCTGAATTGTTTCCCTTTCTCAGCCCAAGGATGCGTCCGTGATAAACGGGCAGGCAGTAGCATTTTTCCAACCGTTCATTGATACCGCTACCGGCCTCGTCGCAGGCGTCGAGGCCCTCGGCCGACTGCGACGGGAAGACGGCAGCGTGTCGTCCGTTGGCCCCCTCTTCGTCGATCCCAAGGTATCCCCCGCCGCCCTGCGCAGGCTCGATCGCCAGATTCGGGACGACGCCCTGAGCCGCATTCACGAAGCCCCTACCGACTGGTTTCTCAGCATCAACATCTCGCCGCGCTGGATCAGCCGTCTGCGACCCAACCAGCCGCTTCCCAGCCTCAAGCAATTGCGCGCCCACGCTATTGCTCCCGAGCGCATCGTTTTCGAGATCACCGAACTGGGTGGCGCGAGTCTGCGCCTGCCGGAAGTGGTCCAACGCTATCGCGAGGCCGGCGCCCGCATCGCCATTGACGATTTCGGCGCGGGTTATTCCCAGCTGGATCGCGTGCTGGCCCTGCAGCCCGACATTCTCAAGCTGGACATGCGCCTGTTCCAGGAAGCCGCCCGTGGCGGACCGAGCGGAGAAGTGGTCAAGGCTCTGGCGCAGATGGCCGAGAAGACCGGTTGCTGGATCATCGCCGAGGGCGTGGAAACCGAAGCCGAGCTGGATTTCGCCCTCGAATGCGGCGCCCGCTACGTGCAGGGCTACCTGTTCGCCAGGCCGGAGGAAAACTTTTTCCCTTCGGACGCCTTCGTCGAGCGCTTCGCCGTGCTGCGCGAGCATTACGTGCAGCGCAAGCTGGCCGAGCGCGCACGGCTGGTGGCGCTGCGTCAGCAACTCACCCAGTTGATGAGCAGCCTGCGTACCCTGGCGGCCGACGGCTTCCCTCGCAGCATTCCGGCGCCGGTCCAGTATCCGTGGCTGCTGCGGCTCTATGAGTGCGATCGCCACGGCACCCAGGTCAGCCCGAACCTGGAGTGGCGCAACGGCGCCTGGCACGAAGACACCCGTTACCTGAACCACAACTGGTCGTGGCGCCCCTACTTCTACCAGTTGCTCGCCGAAGGCTGGGAAGAGCGCCGTTTGACGCTGTCCAGCACCTACCGCGACGCCACGACCAACCAGTACTGTCTGACCGCCGGATTGTTCATCGACAACGGCCGACGCCTGTTACTGGTGGATATCGACGCCGCCGGACTCTGAGCGGCGCGAGGATCGACGTTGCCGGTCGGGCCGGCTTGAATAGAGGGGCCACAACCGGGAAGCTAGCGGGTCCATTCATCCACGATGAGTACCCGCTTTGGATTGGCAGACCCTGCTCACCCGCGAACGCCTCGGCAAGTCCTTACAGAACACCGAAGAACTGGGACGCAGCCCTTTCCACAAGGACCACGACCGGATCATCTTCTCGGGCGCGTTCCGCCGCCTGGGGCGCAAGACCCAGGTTCATCCGGTCACCAGCAACGACCATATCCATACCCGCCTGACCCATTCGCTCGAAGTCAGCTGCGTCGGCCGCTCGCTGGGCATGCGGACCGGCGAGGTGCTGCGCGTTGAGTTGCCGGACTGGTGCGATCCCGCCGACCTGGGAATGATCGTGCAGTCGGCCTGCCTGGCTCACGACATCGGCAACCCGCCATTCGGCCACTCCGGCGAGGACGCCATCCGCCACTGGTTCCTGCAGGCCGCCGGACGCGGCTGGCTGGACGACATGAGCGACGTCGAGCGTGCCGACTTCCTCAACTTCGAAGGCAATGCCCAGGGTTTTCGCGTGCTCACCCAGTTGGAATACCACCAGTTCGACGGCGGCACGCGGCTGACCTACGCGACGCTCGGCACCTACCTGAAGTATCCCTGGACATCGCGCCATGCGCAGTCGCCGGGCTACAAGAAGCATAAGTTCGGCTGCTACCAGAGCGAGCTGGCGCTGCTCGAGCAGATCACCGGCAAGCTCGGCCTGCCGCTGCTGGAGGAGCAACGCTGGGCGCGCCATCCGCTGGTCTACCTCATGGAGGCCGCGGACGACATCTGCTACGCGCTGATCGATCTGGAGGACGGCCTGGAGATGGAGCTGCTCGACTACAGAGAGGTCGAGGAACTGCTGCTCGATCTGGTCGAAGGCGACCTGCCCGAAACCTACCGCCAGCTGGGGCCGAAGGACTCGCGGCGGCGCAAGCTGGCGATCCTTCGCGGCAAGGCCATTGAGCACCTGACCAACGCCGCGGCCCAGGCTTTCGTCGAACAGCAAGGCGCGCTGCTCGCCGGTACCCTGCAAGGCGATCTGGTCGAGCACATGCAGGGCTCGGCGAAGCACTGCGTGCTGCGGGCCAAGGCAATCGCGCGGGAGCGGATATTCCAGGACAAGCGCAAGACGCTGCACGAGATCGGCGCCTATACAACGCTGGAAATCCTCCTCAACGCCTTCTGCGGCGCGGCGCTGGAGCAGCATGGCGGCCGCACGCCGTCGTTCAAGCACCAGCGGATACTCGACCTGCTCGGCAACAACGCTCCGAAACCAGATGGCTCGCTGCACCACTCGTTCCTGCGCATGATCGATTTCATCGCCGGCATGACCGACAGCTACGCCAGCGAAATGGCGCGGGAAATGACCGGCCGTTCGGCGCCGACCTGAGTCGAGCCGCCAGGCGGGCACCGGGAACGACGGATCGGAGGGAACGACCGGGGCAAACCGTCAGTCTATGAGCGCTGACGGTCCGCATGGCCACGGAGCGGCGTCCACTACGATGCGCGGCAGCCTGAGGAAAACCAGCACTGATGCACAGCGTTCTACGCACCAGCCTGACGTGGAAAGCGCAACCACCCGCCTGGGGATCGGCGATGGTGGCGGGCATCGGCTGCGGATTGCCTCTGCTCCTCGGCCTATTCAGCGCCCACCCGGGATTTCTCTGGGCCTCGATCGGCGCGTTCCAGGCGTCCCAGGCCAATCCGCTGCATCGCCTGGGCATGTTGCGCATGCTGCTGCTGATCGCGCTGGGCGCCTGCAGCGCCGCGCTGGGCTTCTGGGCCGCGCCCTGGCCCACCAGCAGCCTCCTGCTGTTCGCCGCCTTTGGCCTGCTGCTCGCCTGGCTACAGCGGTTTGGCAACGAGGCGGGCAAGCTCGGCGTCGGCCTGGCCGTCTGCCTGAGCCTCGGCCACGGCCAGCACGCGATGGGTGCGTTGCACAACCCCTATGCGGTCGCCGCGCTGTTCGTGCTCGGCGGTCTCTGGGTCACGCTGCTCGCCTTCGCCCTGCGCGGTGGCCACGGGTTGCGCATGTGGCCGCGCCTGCCGCGCTTCGTCTCGCTGCTCAAGGTGCTTCGCCGCCACGCACAGCGCCTGCCCCGCCGCGAATGGCGCCTGCATGCGTTGGGCTGCACCCTCGCCTGCGGGCTGGGCGGCCTTCTGGTGAACCTCGCCGATCTGCCGCGCGGGTACTGGCTGACGGTGGCGGTCATCACCACCCTGCAACTGGAGTTCCACAACAGTCTGGTGCGCGCGGTACAGTCCAGCGCTGCCACCCTGGCCGCCGCGACACTGCTGGTGTTCATCGGCCATAGCCTGCAAAGTCCGGCGCTGATGGTGGCGACGCTGCTGCCGCTGATCGTTCTGAGCCGCGCCTTCCAGGTCAACCACTACGGGCTGTTCGTGCTGCAGACGACGTTCTGCTTCGTACTGCTGTCGGAAAGCCTGTCGCGCGACTGGCATCTGCCGGGCGTGCGCCTCCTCAACTCGCTGCTTGGCGTGGCATTGGCGTTGCTGGTGGCCCAGGTGATCGACCTGCTGCGCAAGCGTCTGGAGCGAAAGGCGGAACCGGTGGATACCGGCGAACGGCGGGAGTGAAGCGGTATGCGCTCACAGGCGCGCTCCGAGGGAGCCGCGCCTGCGCTCAGGGTATTACGCCGGGTTGATCGGGTTTTCCGGATACCAGACGTCCATCAGCGGGCTGAGTTTGTATTCGCTTAGTTCGCTGCGGCCCTTCAGCCAGGCTTCGACCTGGGTACGCTGTTCTTCGTTGACCGAACCGCGCTTGCCGAGGCAGACGAAGCCGTAATCGTCGCCGCCGACATAGCTCAGACCGTTGGCCGCAATGGCATCGTCGAGGAACCCGTCGAGGAAATCGTCGATCGCCTTGTCGTCGAGGCCGTCCTTGTAGGTCAGGTTCAGCTCGAAGCCCAGCTCCTGGAATTCATCGACGCAGAGTTTCTTGCGCAGGCGGCGGGAACGGTTGGTAGCCATGGAGTAAGTCCTCGAGAGTGATAAACGCGCGGCACTCTAGCAGTTTAGCGGGCCGTGCGCGCCCCTCCATGAACACCGAAAGGAAATGCCGGCGCCTCATTCATCGTTCGGCAGCGCTCCGGCCTTCGGGCATAATGCGGCGACTTCCCTGACGATGTGGGAATTTCCCCCTATGCAACGCTTCGCTTCCTCTCGCCTGCCCATGACTCGAATTCTTCGCCGCCTGGCCCTCGCCAGCCTGCTGCCGCTCGCCATCAGTGCTCCGTCCTTCAGTTTCGCCGCCAACGTCAGCACCGCGCTGCCGGACAAGGTGCAGCAAACGCTGAAGGCCAACAAGATCTCGCCCAACTCCCTTTCCCTGGTGGCCATACCGCTCACCGGCCCGGGCCAGACCACCCTTTACAACGCCGACGTGTCGGTGAACCCGGCGTCCACCATGAAACTGGTGACCACCTATGCCGCCCTGGAAATGCTCGGCCCGACCTACCAGTGGCGAACCGAGTTTTACGCCGACGGCCAGCTCAAGGACGGCGTGCTCAACGGCAACCTCTACCTCAAGGGCGGCGGCGACCCCAAGCTGAACATGGAGAAGCTCTGGCTGCTGATGCGCGACCTGCGTGCCAATGGCGTACAGAAGGTCACCGGCGACCTGGTGCTCGACCGCAGCTACTTCATCCAGCCCAATCTGCCGGAGTTCAACGACGACGGCGGCGACGACAACAAGCCGTTCCTGGTCCGCCCGGACTCGCTGCTGATCAACCTCAAGGCCATGCGCTTCATCGCCCGCACCGACGACGGCAAGGTTTCGGTGGCGGTCGAACCGCCGATGGCTAACGTGCGGATCGAAAACCGTGTCAAGCCGCTGAAGTCGAGCAAGTGCAAGACCTACCCGGATGTCGTCTACAACTCGGTGAAGAACCCCGATGGCGGCGTCACCGTGACGGCCACTGGCGAGCTGGCCGAAGGTTGCAGCGCGCAGACCTACCTGTCGCTGCTCGACCACAAGGACTACGCCGCCGGCGCGGTGCGGGCTATCTGGCAGGAACTGGGCGGGAGCATTCTCGGCGGCAACCGCGTCGACGTGGTGCCCAAGGACGCCCGTCTGCTGGCCCGCGCCTATTCGCCGGACCTGGTCGAGATCATCCGCGACATCAACAAGTTCAGTAACAACACCATGGCCCAGCAGCTGTTCCTCAGCCTCGGCGCGCAGTTCCGCAACGACGCCGATGGCGACGACGGCAAGGCCGCGCAGCGCGTGGTTCGCCAGTGGCTGGCGAAGAAGGGCCTGACCGCGCCGCATCTGGTGATGGAGAACGGCTCCGGGCTGTCACGTGACGAGCGGGTCAGCGCGCGCGAGATGGCGACCCTGCTGCAAGCCGCGTGGGGAAGCCGTTATGCCGCGGAGTACATTTCCTCACTGCCCCTGGCGGCGATGGACGGTACGATGCGCAAGCGCTTGCACAAAACCGCCCTGGTCGGCGAGGCACACATCAAAACCGGCACGCTGAACAACGTGCGCGCCGTCGCCGGCTTCAGTCGTGACATCAATGGCAACACCTGGGCGGTGGTGGCGATCCTCAACGATCCGCGGCCGTGGGGTGCCTCCTCGGTGCTCGACCAGATCCTCGTCGAGCTGTATCGCCAGCCCAAGCTCGCCAACAGCACCGCCACGCGCTGAGGTTCACGGGCGCGCTGTCGACTGTGACGGCGCGCCCGCCGTTCAGACGTAGTCATCATCATCCGATCCCCGCCCGCCTGCTTTGCCGCGTAGACGCCCGCGTCCGCACGGCAGCGGCGCCAAGTCGTGCCCTTCCGGTTCGGCGAGCTAGTGGATACGGAAATCGGCCACGCCGTCATGGCGCACGATGGCCTCGAAGGCATCACGGGCGCTCGCCTCGATGCGCCGATACCAGCTCAGCACGAAGATGTCGTTCAGCAGCGGCTTGCTGTAGCCCTCGAAAGAGCGGCGATCGACGTCTTCGGAGAAAAGCCGCAGCGCGCCCAGACGCTGAGTCTGATCGATCAGCCGCTCCCGCGCGAGGCCGGCACGCTCGACCGCGGCCAGCTCGAAACACACCCGCAACTGCTGCTCATAGAAGCGCCCCGTGACAACGGACCGCGATGACGATCAGCGCCCAGAATCAGCGGCGCGCCGATGGTCATCCAGCCGCCCGGGGGCGGTTCCGCTCAGCCGTTCAGCGGCTGCAGGCGCCAGGCCCGGTGGATACGCGGGTTGCGGGCGAAATCGGCGGCGATGGTCTCGGCGCTGATTTCCTCCACCCGATAACGCAGGGCAAGTGCCTCGTCCAACTGGAACTTGCGGAAATTGTTGGAAAAATAGACTACGCCACCCGGCGCAAGGCGTGCCATGGCGAGGTCCAGCAACTGCACATGGTCGCGCTGCACGTCGAACACCCCCTCCATGCGCTTGGAATTGGAGAAGGTCGGCGGGTCGATGAAGATCAGCTCGTACTGGTTGGTGTCGGCGGCCAGCCAGGCCATCACGTCGCCCTGCTCCAGGCGGTTCTTGTCGGAGAAGCCGTTGAGCGACAGGTTGCGCCGTGCCCAGTCCAGATAGGTCTTCGACAGGTCGACGCTGGTGGTGGTCCGCGCGCCGCCCTTGGCCGCATGCACGGTGGCCGTGGCGGTGTAGCAGAACAGGTTGAGAAAGCGCTTGCCGGCCGCTTCGCGCTGAATGCGCAGGCGTAGCGGACGGTGGTCGAGGAACAGCCCGGTGTCGAGGTAGTCGGTCAGGTTGACCAGCAACTTGACGCCGCCCTCGCTGACTTCGAGGAAGGTGCCCTGGGCGTCCTGCCGCTCGTACTGCTTGGTGCCGCTCTGGCGCTCGCGCCGCTTGACGATCACCCGGCTCTTGTCGATGTTCAGCGCCTGCGGGATCGCCGCCAGGGCATCGAACAGACGGGCCTGGGCCTTTTCCGGATCGATCGACTTGGGCGCGGCGTATTCCTGCACATGCACCCAGTCGTGGTACAGGTCGACGGCCAGGGCGTACTCCGGCATATCGGCGTCATACACGCGGTAGCAGTCGATGCCCTCGCGCCTGGCCCATTTGCCCAGTTGCTTGAGATTTTTCTGCAGGCGGTTGGCGAACATCTGCCCGCCTTCGCTCAGACGAGCCTGCTCGACGACCGGCGCGGGCGCCGACGTCGGTTTGATCGGGTTGCCGTTCCGGTTGAGTTTGGGCGCTTGCGCCGTTTCCTCGGCCAGTGCCTGTGCCTGCTCGCGCTCGACCTGGCGCTGCTCCGCTGTGCGCCGCTCGCCGGTGACGAACTGGTCCGGCTGTACCCTGATCAGCAGCAGCTTGCACGGCAACGCGCCGTTCCAGAACGCATACTGCTTGTGGCTGCGGATGCCCATGCGCTTGCCGAGGTCCGGCGCGCCGGTGAACACCGCTGCCTCCCAGCCCATGCAGGCCTGGCGCAGACGCTCGCCGAGGTTCTGGTAGAGGTACAGCAGGCTCGCCTCGTCACCCAGGCGCTCGCCGTAGGGCGGGTTGCTGATGACCAGGCCTTTCTGGTTCTGATCCGGACGCGGTTCGAAGGTCGCCACTTCGCCCTGGTAGACCTTGATCCAGTCCCCCAGCCCGGCGCGCTCGATGTTGTTGCGCGCCGGCTGGATCAGCCGTGGATCGGCCTCGTACCCGCGAATCCACAGTGGCGGCCGCGCCAGGCCAGCGGCGGCACGTTCCTGGGCGTCGCCTTGCAGTTTCTTCCACAAGGCCGGCACGTGGCCCAGCCATTCGCTGAAGCCCCACTGCTCGCGGGTCAGATTCGGCGCGATGTCGGCGGCGATCATCGCCGCCTCCACCAGGAAGGTGCCGACACCGCACATGGGGTCCGCCAGCGCCCCGCCCTCGGCGGCGATGCGCGGCCAGCCGGCGCGAATCAGCACCGCCGCCGCAAGGTTTTCCTTCAGCGGCGCCGCCCCCTGCTGCAAGCGGTAGCCGCGCTGGTGCAGGCTGTGCCCGGACAGGTCAAGCGAAAGAATCGCCTCGCCACGGTCCAGGCGCAGGTGCACGCGCAGGTGCGGGTTGATCTTGTCCACCGAGGGCCGCGTGCCGTCGGCCTGGCGCAAACGATCGACGATCGCATCCTTGACCTTCAGCGCGCCGAAGTGGGTGTTGTCGATGCCCGAACCATGACCGCTGAACTCCACCGCCAGGCTGCCGTCGGGCTGGAGATGTTCGCTCCAGTCGAGCGCATGAACGCCGTCGTACAACGACTCGGCGTCCTTGATCGTGAAGCGGTCGAGAACCAGCAGAACCCGGTTGGCCAGGCGCGACCAGAGGCACAGTTTGTAGGCCAGCTCCAGGGTGCCGAAACCGCGAATCGCCGCGGTCTGTTCGCGCGGCTCTTCCAGTCCCAGGGCAGTGGCTTCTTCGAGCAGCAGCCCCTCGAGGCTCTTGGGGCAGGTGAGAACGAGTTCGTAACGGTCCGACATGAGTTTCCAGGTGCCTGCGGCGGTCGATGACGGGCAGTGTCTGCCGCGTCGGAAAGTGGCAAAAGGTCGTGGACGACCCTTCGTCGGAATAGTGAGCCCTAACGGGCAAGAGTAGTTCGCAACAACACCCTGGTCGGCGTCCGCCTACTTGCCCCGGTTGCACCGGCTTTCACGCACCGACGGGTGTCCGCCAGAGCATGGTCTTATGGCCTCACTCAGAAAAGCATTACCTGCTTATGACAAAACGATCATTCCAATGCTTCCGGCCATTGGTTAGAACTCAGCTACGCCATCGGTGCAATGCCGCTGGAAGGAGACCGCGACGCCGGCAGCGGCTCCGTAGGCAGATCGTATTCTGCCTGGCCTCGCCACGAGGCCAACGGGACATATAACAGTCAACCAGTGAGGGCAACACCCTATGAGAAGACTTAAGCGTGATCCGTTGGAACGAGCATTCTTGCGTGGTTATCAACACGGCATTCATGGTAAATCCCGCGACCTTTGTCCTTTCACCCTTGCGGCCACCCGGCAAGCCTGGATCAACGGCTGGCGCGAGGGACGTGGTGACCAGTGGGATGGATTTACCGGGACCGCCGGTATTCATCGTCTTAACGAACTTCACGCCGTCGGCTGATCAGGATCGATTACATCTCATGAAGCGCGCCCCAACCGGGCGGCGGGCGTAGTGCCCAGGGCTCCTTCGGGAGCCCTTTTTCATGGCCCCGAAACTAGCGAGCCGAGGCCGGCAGCGCCGCAATGGCGTCGACGGCGGCACGGATCAGCGCCGGCCCCTTGTAGATGAACCCCGAATAGACCTGTACCAGGCTGGCCCCGGCGGCGATCTTCTCCGCCGCATGATGGCCTTCGGTGATGCCGCCCACCGCGATGATCGGCAGTCGGCCACCCAGCGCGCCGGCCAGCACCTTTACCGTATGCGTGCTCTTGTCGCGTACCGGCGCGCCGGACAACCCGCCAGCCTCGTCGCCGTACTGCAACCCTTCGACGCCTTCGCGGCCGAGCGTGGTGTTGGTGGCGATCACCGCGTCCATGCCCGCATCGCGCAGCGCTTCGGCGACCAGCACGGTTTCCTCGTCGGTCATGTCCGGGGCGATCTTGATCGCCAGCGGCACGCGTTTGCCGTGCTTCGCGGTCAGGTCTTCCTGGCGCTGGCGCAGGGCCTCGAGCAACTGCTTGAGCGAGTCGCCGAACTGCAGGCTGCGCAGCCCCGGCGTGTTCGGCGAGCTGACGTTGACCGTCACATAGCTGGCGTGGGCGTAGACCTTGTCCAGGCAGATCAGGTAGTCGTCCACCGCGCGCTCGACCGGCGTGTCGAAGTTCTTGCCGATGTTGATGCCGAGAATGCCGTCGAACTTCGCCGCGGCGACCCGCTGCAGCAGGTAGTCGACGCCGCGGTTGTTGAAGCCCATCCGGTTGATGATCGCCTCGGCTTCCGGCAGGCGGAACAGCCGTGGCTTGGGATTGCCCGGCTGCGGACGGGGCGTGATGGTGCCGATCTCGACGAAACCGAAACCCAACTGGGCGAAGCCGTCTATGGCATCGCCGTTCTTGTCCAGACCCGCGGCCAGGCCCACCGGATTGGGAAATTCCAGGCCCATCACCGACACCGGCAACCTGGCTGGCGGCTTGTTCAGCAGACGATTGATGCCCAGCCGTCCACCCGCACCGATCAGGTCGAGGGACAGGTCGTGAGAGGTTTCCGGAGAGAGTCTGAACAGCAGGTCGCGAGCCAGGGTATACATGGGACGGGCTTCGGGTCGTGAGCGAGCCGCGGATTATAGCCGGCGCGGAGACCTTCAAGCGAGGCGCCATAGCTCCAGAAGCTCCCCGGAATCGCTGACCTGCAATTCGAAGGTGCCATGCACCCCCTCATGCCCGAAGTACGGCCGCAGATGATGCGCCGGCAGACTCACGCTGCGGCCATCCCGGGCCTTGAGCAGGATACGGTTGGCGCGGCCCTGATAGAGCGCCAGCAGGCGGTCGGCGGGGATGTGGATGTCGAGCAGGATGCGCTGCATGGGGTGTCCGAAAGAGCGGTTTCGCGAAGTGTGCCACAGCGCTTCATCGGGGAAGAATCGACTCTCCGACGTCAAAAGAATGTTGTAGCGTCAACCCGCCGTCCATAGCCACACTGCGCTCATTACGGGAGTAGAACCGTCGCCATGTCCGTGCCCGAACCACCCTCCTTCACCCTGCGCCTGTCCCGGTTGGCGCAACGCTTCGGCGTGGGCGGCCGACAGCGTCCGCCGCCCGAGCATGCAGGGCTGGAACGCCTCCCGTTCAAGGCGCTGCAAGCACCGGAGAACAACATCTGGTGGCAGGACGGCCCGCCGCTGGAACGCCTGGTGGACCTGCCGCGCGGCGCGCTTTCCGGTCCGGTGCAGCAGGTCAAGGCACAGGCCCATGCGCTGCTGCTGCGCTGCGTCGAGCTGCAGTGTCTGGAGAGCGAGGCCTTCGACCTGCGCGAACTGGATGGCGTCTGCGCGCCGCGTGGCGAACAGCCCGCGCTCGCGCACCTGGAAGATTTCGCGACCACCGCGGCGGGCCGCGCGGTGCGCATCATCAGCTACAAGGATTTCGTCAAGGCAATCAGCCTGGCCCTGCCGGGCTACCTCGGCGGCCAGCACGTCGAGGTGCGGCAGGCCGACTGGCACGGCAGCCGGTTGTACTGGAGCGGCAACCAGCAGGTGGCGGCCCTCGGCATGGCTCTGGCCTATGCGCGTCGGCGCGGGCTACAGGTGATCCTCCCGGCGATACGCCAGCACTATCGGCTGAGCCCAGCGGGACTGTCGGCGCTGGACGCTGCATTCCACGTGCTCGCGCTGCCCGGACAGGCCTGGGAAGACCCTCGATTCATGGAGCTGCTGCTGCGCGACGGGACGCCCTACGCGCGTCTCGACCAGATCAGCCCGCCCGGAACGCCGGAATGGTTGCTACTGCCGCGCGAGGGCGCCGCCGATGCGCTAGGCACCGCCCTGCGTCAGGCCGGCGCCGCCGACGTACCGGGTTTTCTCGCCGGTCTGCGCGACGCACGCGCCTGACGGAACCAGCCCCGCGCCATCAGCCGCCGGCGCGCCACTCGGCAGACGACAGCGCCGCATGGAGTTTCGTCGACAGCTCCTCGCTGCGAAACGGCTTGGGCACGATCAGGGAGTTCTCCACATCCAGCCCGCCCAGCTCGGCGTAACCGGTGATGAACACCACCGGCATGCTCGGGAAGCGCCGGCGCACCGCGCGCGCCACTTCCGCGCCGTTCATGCCGGGCATCGCGAAGTCGGCGAGGAGGATGTCGATGTCGCCGTCGACCAGCTCCAGCGCCTGCGCGCCGCTGTCGGCCTCGACCACCCGGTAGCCGAGGTCATCGAGCAGCATCGCGGTCACCGCGCGCACGTTGGGATCGTCATCCACCAATAACACACTGCATGCCTGGCCCTGCGTCTCATCATGCACGACCTCACCCGGGGACGGCAGCGCTTCGACCGCTTCGTCCTGCGCGCAGGGTAGATAGACGCTCACCGTGGTACCGGCACCCAGGCGAGTGTCGATCCGCGCGCCGCCGCCGGACTGCTTGGCGAAGCCGAACACCTGGGCAAGGCCTAGGCCGGAACCCTTGCCCACGTCCTTGGTGGTGAAGAACGGCTCGAAGGCTTTGGCCAACACTTCCTCGCTCATGCCGGTGCCGGAGTCGCGCACCGCGAGCACCACGTAGTCGCCCGGCTCGGGGTCCTCGGCACCGAGCGGTGGGGTGTCGATCCGCTCGCGCCGGGTGCTCAGGCAGAGGGTGCCGCCTACGGCCATGGCGTCGCGGGCGTTGATCGCCAGATTGAGGATGATCAGTTCCAGCTGTGTCGGATCGACCAGCGCCAGGCGCAGGTCGTCGGCCAGCTCGGTCTCGATCAGTACGCTGCCGCCGAGCGTGCTCTTCAACAGCTCAAGCATCCCGCGCACGGTTTCGTTGAGGTCGACCGGCTCCGGGGTCAGCCGCTGGCGGCGCGAGAAGGCCAGCAGTTGCCCGGTGAGTTTGGCGCCGCGCTCGCCCGCCTCGCGGATGTTCTGCAGGCGCTGGCGTGCCTTGTCGAATTCGGGCGTCGCCGGCAGGTCGCGAGCCAGGAAGGAGCCGCTGGCGAGGATCACCGTCAGCAGATTGTTGAAGTCGTGGGCGACGCCCGCGGTCAGCTGGCCGACCGCCTCCAGACGCTGCATCTGCTGCAGGGCGGCCTCGACGCGCTCGCGCTCGGCGATCTGTTCGAGCAGTTGGCGGTTGCTGCTGGCCAGCTCCTCCAGGGCCTCGCGCTCGCTGGTGATGTCGCGCACCGCGGCGTACATCAGGCTCTGCTCCGGCACCACCGTCCAGGACATCCAGCGATAGCCGCCGTCGGCGTGGCGCAGGCGGTTGACGAAACGTGTGGAAACGTAGCCGTCAGCGATGCGCTGCGCCTCGGCGCGGGTACTGGCGACATCGTCGGGGTGCAGCAGATGCCACAGCGGCCCCTGCAGGAACTCCTCCCGCGACCAGCCCAGGGTTTCGTGCCAGGCGGGGTTGAGGGCGATGGGTGTCAGATCGAAGCGCATCACCGCGAGCAGCTCGCGCGACAGGTCCCAGGTACGATCGCGTTCGCGCGTGCGTCGCTCGACGCGTTCGCCGAGGGTCTGGTTCAGCTCCTGCAGCGCGAGGGTCACCTGCTTCTGCTCGCTGATGTCCTGCAACACGCCGATCAGGCGCACGCAGCGGCCGTCCTCGAACGAGGCACGCCCGCGAATCGACAGCCAGCGCACCGCCCCCGCCACCTGGATGCGGTACTCGGCGCTCAGCTCATCGCCGCTGTCGCGCGATAACGCGCGTTTGACTTGCTCGTGCAGGCGCTCGCGATCGGCCGGATCGCAGGCGTCGAGAAACGAGGCCAAATCGCGCACCTGCTTGCCGCTGCTGGGCAGGCCATACAGGGCCTTGCAGCGTGCATCCCAGATCAGCGTGTCGGTCTGCGGCTGGTAGTCCCACAGGCCGAGGCGCGCCGCCTCGATGGCAAGGTCGGCGCGCAGTTCGACCTCCTGCAACGCGTCCTCCGCGCGGCGCCGCTCGCGACGCTCGGAGACTTCCGCCATGGCCCGCTCGATGGCCTTGGGCAGGAAAGCGAGATTCTGCTTGAGCACGTAGTCGACGGCGCCCAGGCGCATCATCTCGACCGCGTGCTCTTCGCCGAAGATGCCCGAGAGGAACAGGAACGGAGTCTCAGGCGCGAGGCGACGTGCGACTTGCAACGCCTGCATGCCGGAGGAACCTGGCAGCAGGAAGTCGGAGAGGATCAGGTCGAACCTGTCGCTGCGCAGCGCCTGCTCGACGCCCTGGTGGCTGTGCACGAGGGTCCAGTCGACCTGGAAGCCGTGACGTGTGAGGGTCGCCAGCGTCAGTTCCGCGTCATGCGGGCTGTCCTCGACGAAAAGCATCTTCAACGGTCTAGCGGACATCGATCACCGCCAACTTCGGTACCTCGGAAATGCCGGTCAAGGGTAGCGGGGCGGCAGCCGAGCATGCCGCCACGCGCGGCGGCATGCTCATTGCTCGTCGCTACCCGAGCGGGGCGTGCGCCGGCGCGCCAGCCGCGCGGAGCCAGGCGGCGGCTCGTTGAGCACGGCCCAGAAGATGCCCAGGTCGGAAATCGCCGCGACGAAATCCTTGAACTCGACCGGCTTGACCACGTAGGCATTCACCCCCAGCCCATAGGCGCGCTGCAGGTCGGGTTCCTCGCGCGATGAAGTCAGCATCACCACCGGCATGCTGCGCAGCGATTCGGCGTTGCGTACCGCTTCGAGCACTTCGAGGCCGTCCACCTTGGGCAGCTTCAGGTCCAGCAACAGCACTGCCGGGTTGCCTTCGCCGCGGTCCCGATGCACGCCGCGGCGGAACAGGTAATCCAGCGCCTCGGCGCCGTCACGCAGCACGATGACCTCATTGGCGAGCTGACTGCGCTCGAGCGCGACCAGGGTAAGCTCCAGATCGTGCGGGTTATCCTCGACCAACAGGATAGGTTTGAGCATTTCCTTGAATTACCTCTCAGCGTGAAACACGGGCGTGTATGCGTTTGGGCAGCGCGAAATAGAAGGTCGCTCCCTGGTCCGGTCGGCTTTCCGCCCAGACCCGGCCGTCGTGCCGCTCGATGATGCGGCGCACGCTGGCCAGGCCGATGCCGGTGCCTTCGAATTCCTCCATGCGGTGCATGCGCTGGAACACGCCGAACAGCTTGCCGGCGTATTCCATATCGAAGCCGACGCCGTTATCGCGCACATAGACCCAGTGTTCGTCGGCGTGTTCCTCGGCGCCCACCTCGATCACCGCGACATCCCGGGTGCGGCTGTACTTGATCGCGTTGGACAGCAGGTTGCGCAGCGCCAGGTGAATGAACGCCGCGTCGGCGATCACGATCGGCAGGGGCTGGACGTGCCACTCCACCGTACGTTCCTGGTAATCCGGAAGCATTTCCTGGCGGATCGAGTCGACCAGCGCCGGCAGGTTGACGTCCGACAGATGCAGTGCGGCACGGCCCATCTGCGAGAAGCTCAGCAGGTTGTCCACCAGGGTGCCGGCGAAGCGCGCCGATTCGCTGATATTGGCGAGGAAGCGCATCCCGCTGTCGGTCAGGCGCCCGCCCTCGACCTCGCCCAGCAACTCGGCGTAGCCGGCGATATGCCGCAACGGCGCGCGCAGGTCGTGGGAGACGCTGTAGGAAAACGCCTCCAGCTCGCGATTGGACTTCTTCAGCTCGCCGGCCAATTGGGCCAGCTCTTCGGCCTTTCGCAGGACAATGCCAAGCACCGCATTGCGCAGCTCCAGCGCGCTGTCGATCTCCAGCCGGTCCCAGCCGAGCGACTGCCCGAAGACGGTCTCCTGCCAGCTGTCGAAGCTGTGCCGCGGGTTCAGCGCGCCGCCTTGCGCCAGGTGCTTCTCCGGCTTGCCGGCCCAGTTGACCGTGCGCACCCGCTCCGGACGGAACCAGATCAGGTAATGCGAATGCAGTTCGGAAATCGACACCGCCAGCAGCCCGCCGACGTACTGACTCAGCTCCGCCAGTTCGGCCATGTCACGTCCGACGTTGTCGCTGTGGAACACGTCGCCGGCACCCTTGTCGGTCAGCCAGCGCACCAGCGCTTCCACGGTGTCGCGGGGCGGCGTTTCGCCAATCAGCTCGCAACGGTTGGCGAGGACGATGGCCGCACCGCTGGCGCGGGCGAAGCCGAGGAGCACGTCCGGCGCCGCGAGCAGTCCCTCGGCAACGCTGCCCCGTTCACGATCGGCCATCAGCGAGAGCATCTGCACGATGTGCTCGCGCAGCTTCAGCCGCCGGTCGGCGCTGGCGTGGGTTTCCTTGGCCTCGATCTGCAACGACAGGATGCGGCCGAGCATCTCGCAGGCGGTGCGGGTCTGGAAGACCACCCGCTGCGGCGCGCTGTCGTGGCAGGAAATCAGGTTCTTCGCGGAGTCTGGGGGAAGAGCGAGTTGACAGTCAGGGAAGCAGGTAA
>JADHEE010000063.1_pt1 | contig 70090 bp, 84 predicted proteins | sample 8952401 | NCBI WGS metagenome assembly JADHEE01 (sample SAMN16124438, study PRJNA663242) | bioreactor sludge metagenome | isolation source: sludge (ammonium) | place: India:Bengaluru | collected 2019-02-28 | reverse complement strand
GCAAATACCGCACCCGGCGGTCGATCTCGCGCAGCAGCTTCTTGTTGTACTGGTATTATCACCCCACCCCCAGAACTACTATTTCCCTCCCCCACTCCCGAATCCACACACCCCACCCACTAACCCAATCCCAACCCGGAAAGCCAGCCCACCTCTCAGGCCTGATCGCCAACCTCCCAAACTGAATACGCCGCAGGAAAGCATCCACCCTAGGCGGGGCGTGCGCGCTAAAAAAGACCTCCCCAGAGTGTGCCCACCCCGAACCAGCACCCCTGATTAGCCCACCAAAAGCTGCCCTCCCTACAAATGCCATTTTTCTGACACCGACCTCGGAGCGAGAGAGACGTGCGAATCACATCCGTAATGACCCTCAAAAAAAGCATCCTAAGCTGCAGCACCAGACCAGCCCTCACCCCTCCCCTTCGAAGCGATGTCGCCCCTGCCGGAGAGTGCCCCGCTAGAACAAAAGCTATCTAGATAGAGAAGCGCTGAGAGTGAGGTGCGACTGGAACAGTGGCATCTATGAAGCCTGTCCGAGGGGGGGGACGTACCAACCCGAGGCGCAAGCTCATCCGCATCAGTAGATCCCATCAAGCATTGCTTCCACGAGTTAGGCGCCCAGCACGATCCACCGAAGCCGCTGGTGCCGATTACAACCGGTTGGCTTGGGTAGGTGCACCGAAGAGTAAAGAGATCTATCGAGCTCACCCATCAAGAAGCAGCGACCCCACTCATCCAGCACGCCACCCACCCGAGGCGCAGCACGTGTGAAGCAACCCCAGAACCACACGCATAAAAGCAGTGCGCAAGACCACCACCAGAAAGCACCTGCCGCATCCTGGCAGATCTCTAGCTCCACTCCCAAGCATCATTTGCCCCTGGGGCCGGAGGATGAAGCGCGAGCGGAGCAAACGCACTCATCCGGCGAGCACACGCCGACAATAACCCCTCTCCATCAGACATGACCACGCCAGCTCCTGCACGACCGCGAGCTGAATTTAACCCAGCACCTCATCGCCTCAGCACTACGCCTGATGATGAGCACATAGCCAGAGCTGGAAGCGAAAGCGAACGGGGTGACCCAGGCAAGGAGCGAGCAAAGCCTACTGGTTCTTATGCGGGTGCGGGTGCGGGTGCGGGTGCGGGTGCGGGTGCGGGTGCGGGTGCGGGTGCGGGTGCGGCAAAAAGTAGCCCAAATGGGCTGTTTTCTGATAGCGCGCAATGGTAACATCTTATACCAATGGACATTTGAATAGTACACCGAGTGTACTTAAGGCGTCAAGCATGTCAGCTGAGATTTTTTTCAGTCCAGTCTTTCCAGCAGAGACCTATGCCCTCGCACCCCGTCATTTCGCGACCGTCAGGGCCGCCGCGCCCACTCCCCGCGCTCGTTATCACCACCCGAGCCCGGCCCTTAATCAAAGCCCAATCACAAGCCAGCTCCCCACCGACCTGGGAGCACCGCGCTGATGCAAATCATGAAGATGCCCTTGCTGACGGCGATTAAGATCAAGGTCGAGTACCAAGGCCCTACCCAGCTCAAAAAAATCCGGCTTCCGGCCTTGGTCACCCGCGAAGGAGTACTCATCTCCTTGCTGCAATACCTGAGCGAAGCACACAGGAGCAATTCGTGGCGCGCGAAGGTGACCTCCGCCGTGGGGATGCTCCTGGACTACATTGCGCTGAGCGGTATTCCTTTCGACAATCCGACCACGCTCCTACGATCGTTCCGTACCGCATTGAAGAGCGGCACCATTGATCTGAGCCTTGAAGATCCGACTGGCCTCTACTGGCCCAACCGGAGTCAAGCGAATGCGGATGACATCGTTACTCTACTGACTGGATACACCGACTGGCTGACCAAGCAGCCGGGGCACAGTGGTGTCGTCATGAATCCGATTAGAGAAGCTACGAAGCACGAAGAGAGATTGAACTGGTGCGCTTATCATCATCGTCAAGACAATAAACTTCTCAGCCACTTAACATCAGACGAAGAGCGAGAAATGAATCGCTTCAGACGTGAAGTAGGAAGGGAGAGAGCATCACCTGTGATCCTTGACGAAGTAAAACGCTTCCCTCAAGAACACTTCAATACGCTGATTGATGAAGGCTTTGTAATTGCCAGCGCACGTAGTGAGCACAAGCGTCTGCGAATGGATTATAAAAGCCAGGCCATGACCCTTCTGATGAATTATGGCGGGCTTCGCAAGAGCGAGCTATTTCACATCTATCTTGACGACATAGAAATTGATGTAGAGCGCTGCGAGGCCATAGTCCGGGTTCATCACCCCTCCCAGGGTAGAGCGCCTGAGAAAGGCTATAAAAATCGTGAAGATTATCTGCTACGCAAATTCCGCATGAAACCGCGAACAGATTATTTGAAATCGGAATCTCTGCACGCGGGCTGGAAAGCCCCTACGACGAACAAGCAGATGTTTTTTGTAGTTTCCTTCTATCCACCCGTAAAGGCTCAGGAATTCCTGCTCGCCTTTCAAAACTACCTTCTATACCAAAGAGTTGACTCGAAAGGCAGACATCCATTTGCGTTCACAAATTCAAAGGGCAGACCTGAAACCATTAAAACCTTCCAGCGCCTCCACACAGCCGCAGTGATAAGAATCGGCCTGGGCTGCTCCAAATATCAGGGCACAAGCGAGCATGGCCATCGACATGCATACGGTTACCGTCTTGCAGATAACGGTTTTACTCAACTCGAAATTCAACGCTCCATGCATCATGCGCACCCCGACTCTTGCTTGGTTTACCTACAAGGAACAGATGAGGATCTAAGGGAGCGGATGCGAAAAACCGAGGCCAAAAATGGAACTTCTGCACCAGTGGAAACCTTCGAACCTGAAGATATCGAGGCTCTCGGTCGCCCTTTAGCCAGCTACCGGGGCATAACAAGATCCAGGAATTAATCGCGCACTATAAGCGCTAAATCAAGCTCCTCAAGCTACTGACCAACCTGCTCAGAAATTACTGGTCAACAAAGCTTTAATCACTTTTGTGCAAAGAGCTCAGAAGCGAACCCGCACGCCTTTGAGTCTGAAAATTTCTTATAAGGACGAAAGACCATGTCAACGAAGAAAAAACTATACGAAACCTACGAAGAAGCGCGCGCAGCGTGCATTAAGCTGGGATTCAAAACAGTTATTGACTACAACAAGCGACGCTCCGAAGACCCCATGCTACCTTCAGCCCCTTACCAGATGTATGCTAGTAAATGGACGGGCTATGGCGATTATTTCGGCAGGCCGAAGGTCAAAGTTTATAGCTACGTAGAAGCTAAAGCCGCCGCACTTAAACTAGGCGTAACCTCTGCGCAGAGCTACCGAGACACATACAAACAAGACCCGTATCTCCCTGCCAGCCCTCACGTGCATTATGAAAAGGACTGGATCAGCTGGGACGACTTCCTCGACAAAGAGGAAAAATACCAGGACTTTTTTGAAGCGCGACTGATCGCACGCTCTTACAACTTCAGAACCATTCAAGACTACAGGGACACTTGCGCAAGTGTAGACACGCGACTGTATGTAGCCCCTGATCTTGTATACAAAGAATGGAACGGATGGTATGACTACCTTGGCATTGAAAAGCGCCCGACGTTGCTGACCTACGAAGACGCCAAGGAACTGGTAGCTAAGCATGGCATCAAAACGGGTCGCCAGTATATCGAGTTTAGGAAAGCTCGCCCCGAGCTTCCAGCGTCACCCAGTAACTGCTACAAAAAGCACTGGGTGGACTGGCCTACTTTCCTGCAGCAAAAGCCTGATCCTTACGAGAGTTACTCTGAAGCACGGGAGGCAGCAAGACACGCCGGCATAAGCACAGCCGACGAATATGCCGCTTGCTATCTTGAAGAAGATCCAAGACTCCCCAAAGACCCCGCGACGACATATAAAGACTCTTGGATCAGCTGGGAAGAATTCCTAGGCACAGTGCCAAAGTATGAGGATATCCATCAAGCGACTGCAGCTGTCCAGCGACTAGAAATTAAAACTAAAGCTGAATATCTAAACCGATTCCGCGAGGACACCTTACTGCCACGATGCCCTGAAACCATCTACAAACATCAGTGGCCCGATACCGGCTGGAGAGTATTCCTATACGGTGCGTTCTACCCAACGATGCAATCTGCAAGCGCAGCTGCGAGGGCACTCGGGGCTGTGACCATGAAAGATTACGCAGAGCTTTGCCATCTTGACCCTAAGCTGCCAAAAGCTCCCCTCGCAGTGTACAAAGAGTGCGAATCATGGATGCAATTCATCCTTCCTGAGCGATGCAATACTTATGAGGAGGCAAAATTCGCCGTAAAAGTAATTGGCATAAAAAATAGCGCTGAGTATCGTCAAAAAAATGCACTTTACCCTTGCCTACCCGCCAATCCGCATCGCGACTTTCACAACGACTGGGTCGATTGGTATGACTTCTGCGATATCGTTCAGCCATACTCTTTCGATGAAGCGAAAGAACTGTTGAGCAATCTTAATATAGCTTCCGCCGCTGATTATAAAAAACATATTGTAGCCAGTAATGATCGCCGCTTTCCATTCGCGCCAGACAAAGTATACCAAGCATCCTGGATCAACTGGGCTGACTACCTTGGCCGAGAGCAACCGTATACCATAGTCACGATCCCGAAAAGCCATGCAGCATGGCAGTATGTCCTCGGATCGCACTTGAAAGAGGTAAAATCCGGCAATGTTAAAGAGAACCATCTGGTGCGCTTTGTCCGCGACTTCCTTGTTCCACTGAACATCGGCCAAGATCCAACAGCTATCTTCACAACAGACAGATTTACGCTATCGGAATTTGAATTATTCATTGGGAGCATCAAAAAAACCCTACAGCGCAAAGTCGTGCAAACGCTCCGTGAGTTCGCACAGAGCCACATCAAAGACAATCTGTGCGTCACTTGCGAGGATACCGGTGAGCGCACTTTGATTCCGGGCGCGCGTGATCCATTCGCGCCGCTCAACAAAGAAATTGGCGTAGTCATAAAACCGAGCGAAACGGTTAAACCTGCTCTAGCGTACCACTTTGTTGACGAACTCAAAGAATGGATCATTCCTCCTTCTGCCAATAGCTTTTCCGACCTGAGTCACCTTCATGAGTTTAAAGCAGACTGGTTTGATATCGACGAAGACCAAATTGATCGTGACGACCCAGACTGTGTTTGGAAGCTTGAAAATGGAAAATACAAGATCTGGTTCCCTGGATCTTGGATGCATACCTATGCACTGGCATCTGTTCCAGTTCGCGGAATACAACTCGCATACGTCGATTCAGGTGAAGGTGACGATGAAATTCCTGTGCTTGAAAAAGGAGAAATTTCTTGGAAAGCCAATCCATTGCCTTTCCGCGGCTGCAAGAAAAATCAGGGATTTATAAAAAAATATCCCAAATATGAACTCGGCATGCACATCACCACTAATAAGACGTCGCGCACTCACCCAGAGTACGATATCCCTTGGATTCCCGAACCCCTAGCAATTTGGTGCATTCGGTTTCGAAACTGGCAAACCAAATACAACCCTATCAGCAAGCCCATGCGATGGGAAGACTGCGAAAACACCAATTTAAACCTTGAAGATCGCAAGGCAAAGGAAGAGAACTGCTTTCTATTTAGAGATTTCAACAAAGAAGAATGCATCGGAAGCTTTAGCCTTCGCCTAGGATGGCGAATTGCAATTGCACTTTACAATATTCAACCACCCGAAATAGAGCTAGCCACGCTTGATGGCGATCCAAGTAACGTAAGCTCTTACTCTTCCCAGTACACCGCTCACACCATGCGGGTCAGCCTTATTACCGCGTACGTGATGGAGTTCAGACTTCCTCTAACTGACATCGTAAAAATTGCCGGCCACAGCTCCGTAATCATGTCCATATATTACGTTAAAGCGAATGGCGAAATGTTGCGCGTGAAATACGAGGATGGTGAAAAAAGAGCGCTAGCCGACCGAGCTAAGGCCGTTTGGCAAATGATTCAGCAGGGACGAGCCAATGCAGTCAAAGGTCAGCTCATTGCTAACAACGAAGAGGCCATTAAACGTTTCACTGGAGATATAGCTGCTGGTAGTGCGTTGTTCCGTGATTACGGGCTCTGCACATTTGCCGGTAGTCGCTGTCACGACGGCTACCTCAATGAGCTTGGAAAAGCTATAGCAGTTCCGGCTGGTTACCTGGGCAGTGAAAACTGTATCCGTTGCCGTCATTTTGTTACAGGCCCTGTTTTCTTGGGCGGGCTTCTTTCACTGGCCAACGAAATCTCGCTTTCCGCGAGAATGCAATTCGACCACCTTGACAGTATGGGACAGAAAGTCACCTCCATTGAGGAGCGCGTGCGAGAGCTCGGGTACCAACAGCATGATGCGGAGGCTTCAGGACTGGTATTTGATGAAACGCCAATCCGCGAGCTTGAATTGGAAAAACTAGCCATAAAGGGGCAGATGGAAACTGCCTCCCAGAAAGCAAACATGTATTTGTCAGACATGAACTCTATCAACCGACTGGCCAACCAATGCCAGGCAGTCATCAATCAGCGCATTGACAGTGACGACAACGCCGACTCGACCCAGCTTATTATGCACAGCGATCATGAAACCACTCTTCATATTGAAGAAACCTCATTCTTTCACCAGCTGAACGAAGTTTGTGAGAACGCTGAAATCTATATTTCCGCTAAAGCAGAGCTGGCAGTCACACCTCGAACCCAGCTTTTGGATCGAATGATCCAGTTCAACGAAATGAAACCATCGCTTTTTATGCTAGACGTTAAGCAGCAATTGGCCATTGGCAACCAGCTAACAAAATTCATGTTATCTCGACTCAAATCTTGGGAAAAGCTGGATGCGGTAGTGGATGGACGTATCCTAATGCGTGACCTCCCCGAACATGAGAAGTTGTCAGAGCACTCTATTCAGCAGTTACTTTCTGGCGCGAAAGCTCAAGAATTGCTGGCCATTGATCGCGACGACAAAACACAAGCCGCGCGCATTAGCGGCATGCCCAACAATCCAAACCGTGCTTCCCAAACTCGCGTATTGATCGAATATCAAGAGGAGGTCTCCGCATGATGTCGCCTGAAGAAACCCTAGAAAGCCTTAAGGCCAGTAGCCCACCTCGGGTACATAAAACCTTAGACGCTGTTTACTTGGCTTGTAGAGATCAGAAGGAGCGAAAGAGTACCGACTTCAGCTATGCGATGATCGCAAAGATTGGCAAGGTGTACGGCGTTCCAGCTAAACAGAGCCTTCATAATGAGGGCGGCGCCCGATACCGTGCCTTGATCGACGCCTTCGCTGCGGAAGTTCCACCAAAGCCGAAGCCTATTTCTGGTAAGTATGCATGGATTGAAGGACTGCCCCTTGGGGAGCAGAAATTACTGACCAGCATGTTACTTGCAGAATTAAAAGCTGCGGAGTTCAAGCTTAGAGAAATATTGCCGCCAAACAAGATAGTCAGTATCGATACTCGTCAGCAACCGTCGGAGATATTCAAGCTTTTGCCAGGGGAAAGACGCGCACTTGAGTACTTAGTTTCCAGTGACTTCCTTTCTGAACGCTCACTTACACTTGGCACTCGCGGCGATGCCTATGGGCCTGAAGGCGAGCAATTGTTTCGCCCAGGTACCTTCAACGCGTTAAAAAAAGCGCTTGAGTATCTTTGAGCAGCCAGCGGGTCTACGGCTCACACTGTGGACTCGGGGCCAGTTGCCTACCGGAACGGTGGCGTACAGCGCTAATGGCCGTTCGATAAGCCTACGCTACCGTTCGGAGCGATGCGCTCGGCAACATGCCTACTTTGAGTCGGTAACCCATCATTTGGCCCACTTTGGATAGATCTAGGTTGCCACACCTCGCAATCTAGGTCTGTGCGTATTCGGCTTCGTGAGATAGGCCTTGCCTTGATTGCCTAGTCCACCCAAATCGGTTTGACTTTTAGAACGAAGGGGACGTCCAGCGTGCACCGTATGCGCAAGTACCACTGACGCTGACCTTGCCCTTCTAGCTGGGGGTTGGCTCTAAACATTGTAAAAGCGAGCCGTTTGCGTGTTAGCCTCAGCCCTCAGCCAGCCGGCAAGAGCCACCTCCAGCATCGGAACCTCACCCACGCCGAAACTGATAGTTTGCCGACTAGCGGCCCTGCTTAGCCCGACCATTCTTGGAGCCAGTATTGCCAACCAATATCATCACCCGCGCAGGCCACAACGCCCTCAAAGCGGAGCTGGATCATCTCTGGCACACCTATCGCCCCGAAATCACTCAGAAAGTGACTTGGGCGGCGTCCCTGGGCGATCGCAGTGAGAACGCGGATTACCAATACAACAAAAAGCTGCTTCGAGAAATTGACCGCCGTATCAGATACCTTCGTAAGCGGTTGGAGGATATTCGCGTTGTTGATTATGCGCCCGAGCAGGAAGGCAAAGTATTCTTTGGAGCTTGGGTGGAAATTGACAATGAGGAAGGTGACAGCAAGCGTTTCCGAATTGTCGGCTACGACGAGATCTATGGTCGCAATGATTACATCTCTATTGACTCGCCCATGGCGCGTGCACTTCTGAAGAAAGAAGAAGGTGATGAGGTCACGGTGCAAACACCGACAGGCGAAGCGACTTGGTTCATCGCACGTATATCGTATGACCAAGACACCACTTCCCCATGAGCTTCGCTGCAGCCTTAGCCAGATAGCCGGGGAGCCATAAGTCGCTCCCCTTCATTGTGGGCATTCACCCTGATATGTTAAGCTTCTGGCTTCGGATAACCTGAACCGAGCGGTCGGCTTGCGAAAGCATTTGCTATCAGGCGCTTCACTCCCTTGCACGCATTTCGACAATTGTCAGCGAGCAGCCGACATCCTGGCGCTTGGAGATATGCAATGCAAGTCCCCGTCTTTCCTGACGACATTAAAAGCCACAGCTTTAAACGTCTAGCCAAAAACTTTCAAAAGAATTGGCCTAGCGCCCAGCCTATTCAGCTTTCTCTAGCTCAAGAGCTCCTAGCAAAAGGACTGGGCTACCAGGGTTATCACGACCTCATGAAACAGGCTGAGAGTTGCCCTGAAAATCCTGCAGTTCCTACCCAAGCAGCCATTCAATTTAATATTTCAGAAATGGCCAAGGCAGAGCTGATCCACAGCGGAGTGCCTCCAGAAGCGATCTCATCCTTTGCCTCCAAATTACCGCTATATGTACTGAGCGTTTATCACACTCCTGCACGGTCGTACCGCGCACCCGCTTCAAACATAATAATCAGAAAAACGCCAACGTTTAGATTCTCTCCAAGAGAACTTAATATTTTGGTGGAGTATGTGGCAAGCCAAGGCAGCCTTCGCGACAATGCCCTGATGGAGTTCATCGTTACGGGAGCTCGCCCCAATGAGTTTCTTGGCTTGCGTAAGAAGCATATAACCCACTCATCCGAGCACCTCACTGTCAAGAAAGGTGGTTTTATTCGAGCCCTGCCTCTCCGTTGCACGCTAGCCATGGTTGGTTCCTGCAACGATTATAATCGGGAAAGCTTCCTATTTCCGTCTTCGGGAAACAATTCAAAGCCAATGAGCAACCGAGAATTTGGCAGGCTTTTTAAAGCTTGGACTAAAGCATGCAGATTGCATTCTACTGCGACCCCACACAGCGCTAGAGTAGTGGTAGTAAGGTCACTTTTCGAAAGTAGCGCCATTGATCTACGTAAGCTTAAGGAACTAATGAATCACAAGTTCCACTCAACACTCCTGAGCTATTATACGTCTATTGGGGCCAACGGCTCTTAGCGTTTCATAGCTTTCCCGACGCGCTTTTGATAAAACGACTCGACCACCGGGAGCTAGGCCCCCGGTGGTCGATGATCAATTACCCAAAGATGAACCAGTCTCGGTTACCTCGTCTCTCGCCTTCCAAGCATCGGCCTGTCGCGCCTATCAATCGAGTTCTCGTCATGTCCGCGCCCCTAAAGTCCGTGCCATCAACGCGTGCCCTGCAAAAGCTCGAACGAGCGAGGTAAGACAGGCGGAAATCAGCATGGCGAAGATCAGCCCCATCAAAATTGGTATCGGCAGCGACCACGCCGGGGCTGACCGACGGGTCGCAATAGGTCTGGTAGAAGCGGGCGTGTCTGAGGTCGGCGTTTTCGAAGGACGGCGCCGTCCATAGGTCATGGATCATTGAGAACGGTGCGATCAGCCCACTCAGATCCAGATACCTCAGACGGTAGTGCTGCGAAAGCTTACACATGAGCAAATCGCTGAAATGGAAGCCGGCAAAACTCACCCCGTGCTTTGAGGCTACCTGCTGGACTGGGATACGGTGCTCCAGGGCGTACTGCAAGGCCATGAGTTGGCGGTAGTAGACGCCTGGTCGCCATACCGGGTAAGGGCTGTTGACCCACTTACCCTCCACCGAATTTCGCTCTACGAACCGGCCCGTCAGCTCCTGAATTACCAAAAGTTCGGACAGACCATAGCCATATTCATCGGCCAGCATCTCACGGCATTTTTTTAGGGTTGGGGGCTTTCTGCGACCATGCTGCGCAGAAACCCAGGCCTCGCGCAGGCGGTTGCGCAACTGACGGGTTTCGTAATGGAATACAGCTTGAGACTGGGCGAAAAATACGTTGGACATGACTGATCTCCATTTGCATCAGACAAACCCCAGTAGTCCGAAGGAAAGAGCTCAGTTTATGAAATGCGGGCGAAACGTTTGACGGTGCATAGGCTTGTACAAGCTGGGGTTTACGCTGCCGTCACAGCGCTGGGCCACAGATTAAGGACAGCCTACGAGGAAGGTCAAGCGGTGCTTGCATCTTTCTGTCCCGAAGCAAAAGGTCATCACATCCCCGGCGGGTTCGACTGGCCATGTCATGCCAAGTCAGCAGGTCATCCAGGACATGGTGTTGCCCCTACCCTCTCTCCTCTGGCGACGCTAAGCAGGGCCCACTCGCTTCGCTTCCAAGGCCTTCACGGCCTGCAACTCGTACTTCATGGCATTCAGCTCCGCTTCCGTTTTGCGCAGCTCGTTCCTGACGCCAGACCACATGAGAACCAAGGTCGCGATCTTCTCGCGGCTACCAGCCAACTCCTCAGACATCACATCGAGCTCGCTTTCGAGCAGCATGCACTGCTGCTCCAACAGCTCCTCGCGGGTGAAGAAGGCAAAGCGATCGTCGGAAATGGTAACGTCAGCATTCATAGGTATTGACCGGCAGGAGTACAAATGTTCTCTTATGGAGGCTACCGCCAAAAACTGGATGGATCAACAGTGGTTAGTCGTAAAAGTGTGGCCAGCAACGCGGCCCCAAGCGGGAGTGGCACTCAGGAAGCTCGTGCTAAAGTGCCGACCAGGTAGCCGCTGCACACGCATGCGAGCGCCAGTGGCAGGACGGAGCAGCCACACTTGGGAATAGAGAGAGAGGAGCAGACCGTGTCACTAAAATCGTCGTTTGCCGCCGTATTGCGTAGGATCCGAAGCAAGCGGAACATTTCCCAACGAGACTTCGGTGACACCAGTCGCACTTACTTGAGCAAGCTGGAAAGCGGTCGCAGCAGCATCACCCTCGATAAGCTGGAACAGATCAGTCAGCGCGTAGAGTTGAGCCCATTGACGCTGATGACCCTGACAATGTGCGAATCCACAGGTCAGTCAGCGGCTGACCTCATGTCCAACGTGTACCGAGAGATATCCAGCCTCGGGTACGCGCAAAATTTGCCTGCCCCGAAAGCGACTTCCAACGTCACCCCGCACAAGCGGAATAGCGAACCCAGGCTCACCCCTGCTCAAGCGAGGCAACCGAGCTGTGCTTTTAGCTACAGGAGAGTGCCGACATGCCGATGCAGTATTTGGTGCCCATCCGGCATTTTCAATACCGCAGTCATTCGGCGCAACTTGCGAAGTCTGAGTACAACGCAAGCAAAGTCGTGACAACGGAGAGATAAATTGCACCAAGTCTTTATCAACGATGACGCTGAAGTTGAGATTGACGAACTGCTCGACTGGCTCAAGGCTCATCGTATTGTGGTGCTGAACGCCGTCATGCGGACGACTGCCCGGGACGTCCAAAAGCGGGCCAGCGAGGCGATAAAGGATTATCGAGGTAAAGGCCCACATGTCCATCTGTTCGAATTCGAGGTTTTGATGAACAACGAACGATGGAGCATGTCTACCTTTACCCATTCTACACGCAATCTGCTAGACATCGCGCAGACTCACCGCATTGTCGACAGAGCGACACGAGTATGGGTAGATCGAGGCATGGCGAATAACTTCCTCTATACCAACAACGCGGAAATTGAAGGCGTTGATGATGACGATTGACCGCCTCGACGTTGCGCCTCCAGCTTCAATGGTGATGTCGACTGCGCTTGAAGCGGTAGAGCTATTGTCAATACCCTAGCTTAACGCTCCATTGACGGTGCTGCACGCCTTGCCTACAGCTTCTAGCTAAAAGGCCTTCCAGTGGAAAGCCTTGAGTCAGCTAGCGAACTGTTATTTAGAAAGCCAGCTTTCGACGACAGCTGAACCGTATTGAGCTTTCCAAGCTTTCAGGCCGGCATGATTACCGCCTTTGGTTTCAATAACTTCACCGTTCTCGGGATGAACGTACCGCTTGACTTGGCGTTCTCGACGAGGGGCTTTCTGCGAAATGGCAGGAGCAGCACTTCGGCGAGCCGCCGCTGGATCCAAGATGTTCACGATGTCACGCAGGCTAAAGCCATACTGATTCAGCAAGTCGCGCAACTTTGTCTCAAATTCGATTTCTTTTTGCAGCTCACTGGAGCCCTTCAAAGCCTCCAATTCAGCAAGCTGTGCGGCCAAAGCTTGTTCGAGTTGACGAAATTCCGCGAGACGAGACATTCTTTAATCCTCAAAAATTAGTAGTTCACGCAGCAGGCATTTTAGCGCAACGAGATCGGAAATAACTAGTATCGACTAGAAAAATCCCTAGGCAATATCTCTTGGAAAATAGATCTTCATTTTAGACCTCATCGATTGTGCCCTTAGCAATCTACGAAATGCCTAGCTGCTGTGCTATTACGTTCATCGATTAACCAATCGATAAGCGAAATCTGCAATGGCTATTCGGCAATTTATACATGTCTTCCATATGAGGCTGACTGTGTTTTAGCGGGTATTTCAGCCGCCCCAAAGGTTCGTAGAAGCTGCCTAGAGAAAGAGTACATTTGTACCCCTCAGCAATACAACCGCCTACGCCCCAAGTGATTGCCATGTGCCACCATTCAAATCACAATGCGCGCTAAGGATTTTCGATAGGTCAGGGTGGACATGGAAAGGACGGCGTTACGAGCACATGCATCGCTGCTGAGCTTTGCCCTACCTGCGTCCGTAGCAACGCCGCTCACATCGAGCCTTTCCACCGGCATAAAGCATCGCGCCAAGGCTTCTCGCCTCAAAACCAGCGATCGATCTCCTTTAACTGCAGCGCGGCCCATTTCCTCACATGAGGGAGCTGTCGGATCCCACGCGAATCACTCCATTTGCCGCCAGCGTTTCCACACGCTCACCCGGCACCATCAGGCTATTACTCACAAGACACGGTGGCTCCCCGGGCAAGCGCTCGCGTCAATGCTCGCAGCCAGCCAAACAGTAATAGCCAACCACACACATCAGGCGTTGCTTGCGGGCCTGCACGACCGCAATAGAAGGCAGTCGAGAGACTCGACTCGTCCCGTTACCGGGCACAGCAGTGCTTGGGACGAACGACCTTGGAGCATGGGCTGAAATATGAGTTCTGTAGCAATAGATCCAAAAAAAGGAAGTGATCCCTACAGCGCTGGAGAACAGGGGTTGGGGTACATCTTCCAACCCCGCTTTGCGTTGTACCAGGCATTGGAGCTTCCAGAGGACACCGCGATCCTCATCGAGAAGGAAGATGACCTCGATTTCCTGGAGTCCTCAGGAAAGAAGACACTGGCCTCCCTCAAGCACAAGGCAATTGGTGAACGGCTGACTGACCTGTCTGTCGACTTCTGGAAGTCAGTCAACATCTGGCTAACTCGTTACCAGGCCAATGGGCGGGTTGAGTCTGATTATCAGTTTTTCCTGTTCACGACCTCGTCTGTCGCGCCGGACTCATTCTTAAGATTCTTCCTGTACGGCGCCGATGCAACCAAGGCTGACCCCAGCCTTTGGCAGCTCACAGAAGATACGCTCGCTACCAGCAAGGCGAAATCGTTCACCAAGATCAAGGCGTTGCTCTCAGAGCTGACAGAGCTAGAGAAAGAGGACTTCGTATCGAGAATCACGATAATTGACTGCACGCCACGGATTGGTGATCTCCCTGCACTCATCAAATCCCAGAAAATGCGGCCAATTCGCCCTGAGCACAGGGATGCAGTCTTCGAGCGCCTGGAGGGATGGTGGAATGACCTGATCATCCAGATGCTCTGCGACCCGCAAAGCGAGCCCGTCTATGCCCGCGACGTTTCGGAAAAGCTGTTCAGCTTCAGCGAGGAGTACAAGGATGACAACCTCCCGATCACCTTTGAGGACGCGACGCCTACAGACCCCATCGATGCGAGTACAGATAAGCGGCTTTTCGTGAGCCAGCTCCATCATCTAAATCTGAGCTCCAGCCGCATTCGCAATGCGATCCTGGATTACTACCGTGCTTTTGAGCAGCGCTCCGTTTGGGCAAGGCAACGCTTGGTGGGCTCTGAGGAAATCATGACGTATGAGCGCCGACTGACGAATGAGTGGGAGCGCACCAAAGACGCCCTGTTCGATGACGCGCTAAATGCGCCGATCGAGGACTGCTCTGAACCTGAACTGATTGCCGTGGGCAAGAAACTCTATACCTGGGCTGAGACAGAAGCACAGAAGCTCGCGCACCTGAAAATTCGGGCTCGCGTCACAGAGCCTTACGTACTTCGCGGCAGCTTTCAAATTCTCGCTAACAAGCGCCCCTACCCCACTGTTTACTGGCATCCACAGCTTTTGGATCGCCTATCCAAGGCTGCTGGAGATACAGAATGATTCCCTGGGATGAGCGCCCTTTTGAGACCAAGAATCTCTTCAACCCCGCCTTCTGCGCGGTCGTCCTAATGCGCGCACTCAAGGCGTATGCGGTGGTGGATCCCAAGGGCATGCCGTTTTCGATGTCACTGCTTGTGTTGCCGCTGAGTCTCCACCACGAATCCCGAAGCGCGCTGCTCAAGCACTACAAGGGCTACCTGCTCAAGACAGTGGAAACTCACCCGCAGATGCAAATCGGGTTGGCCGAGCGAGTAACCGAAATGCTCCCTTTTACTTTCGAGGCATTTGGATTGGCGCACTACACCGATTGCTTCGAGGTTGCTCCGCAAGGTCGGCTCCTCCCGAAAGCCAGGAGGGTTAAAGCGGACATCGACGGCACCGAGGAATCAGTAGCGTGCCAACGCGCAGCGTCTCTGCTGGGAAGAGAGTTCGCGAAGATTGCAGACAGGGTTACCGTGTACACCGCTTTTGGAATTCGACCATGAAAATCAGCTCCATCCACGTCTACAGCCACGATGGCCAGCGCCGCGATATCAACTTCGAGATCGATGGGCTCAATATCATTACGGGCCGGTCGTCGACAGGTAAATCGGCCCTCTCGGACATCATCGAATACTGCATGGGTCAATCGAGCTTCAATGTTTCGGATGGCGTTATCCAGGACAAGGTGTCTTGGTTCGCAGTGATCTTCCAATTTCCGGACGTGCAGGTCATGGTGGCCAAGCCGACCCCACGATCAGGCGGCGCGAGCTGCAGCCTGGCCATGACTCGTACCGGGGAGTTTGTGCAGCCCCCTGAGTTCTCCGAGCTGGTGATCAACACGGACGACATTGCGGTCACCTCGTTGCTTTCTCGTCAACTGGGCATTCCGGAAAACCGTACAGAGGTGGCTGAAGAGCACACGCGCAATAGCTACGAAGCCTCCATCAAGCATTCGTATTACTACCTGTTCCAGCGGCAAGGTCTCGTCACCAACAAGGATCAGCTTTTCTACCGCCAGAACGAGCCGTTCCAACCCCAGGCGATCAAAGATACGCTTCCCATCCTGCTAGGCGCTTCAACCAATGAGCGCTACGAGCTGCAAACCCGGCTGCGAACAGCTCAGCGAGACTTGAGAGCTCAGGCAAAGCTACTGGAGCAGGCAAAGCAAGCAGTAGGGAACAACCGAAACCAGGCCATCGCACTGCTGACCGAAGCCAAGGCGGTAGGAATACTCCCTCAAGAGTCGCCCATCGGGGAAGTCGAGGAGATCATTGCTGCCATCAGAACAGCAGCGCAGTGGACTCCGGCCAACCCACACGCCCAACCTGAGGACAAGGTACCCAAGTTGGAGGCTGAACTGGCCAGGCTCAGGAAAAGCAGGCGCGAGATCAAATCCAAAATTGAGGCCGGCCAGATATTCGAACGGCGTGCCGGCGGCTTCCAGAGCGAGGCATCGGAACACATCGACCGCCTGTTATCCATCAAGTCGCTTCCGAAGAATGCTACAACAGGCGAATGGCAGTGGCCTTTTGCCGAAAAGAACTTGGCCATGGATACCCCCATCGCCCAATCGCTCCTCGGCGAACTGGCGTCCCTGGAAGCAGAAATGCAAACAGTGATGGGCCAACGTCCGCAGATTCAGGGCTACTTGGCGGAGGAAAATCAACGCCTTCAAGACACGAACAAGTCGATTGCTGAGAAGGAAGCGGAGCTCACAGCCGCCATCGCAGCCAATACGGTGCTGGCCAACGCCCAGAAGCAAAGCGACGCTGCCAAGCATGTCGTGGGGCGCATCAGCTTTTTCCTTGAAGGCTTCGTCCCTGACAATTCGCTGAAACAGCAGGAGGCTGACTACCGCCGTCGGGAAATGCGTGTGCAGGAGCTTGAAAAAGCATTGGCAGATGTTGATGTGGACGAACGCCTAGCGTCGATCCTGAATAGCATCTCGGCACAATTCAATTTGCTCAACAAACGCTTCGAGTCTGAATTCAGCGCCTACCCGGCCCGATTTGACCTGAAGAAGCTGACCATCATCTTCGACCGTCCTGAGCGCTCTGTGCCTATGTCTCGGACAGGGGGCGGCGAGAACTACTTGGCCTACCATCTCTCTGCGCTGCTGGCCCTGCATTGGTACTGCGCCAAGAGCAATCAACCCATGCCGCGCTTCTTGGTAATCGACCAGCCGACCCAAGTGTATTTCCCTTCGGAGGAGTCCTACAAAGCGGTCGACGGGACGGTACTGAACACTGAGCAATCCGACGCTGATATGGACTCGGTACGCAAACTGTTCAGCCTGCTGTACCAATTCACGGTCGAAGACGTACCAGGTTTCCAGATCATCATCACCGAGCACGCCAATCTACGGGATGACTGGTTCCAGAAGTCCCTGGTCGAGACTCCTTGGAGCAAACCTCCAGCACTGGTGCCTGAGAGCTGGCCTCTCAAAGGTGAAGTGCCGCTCTGACGAGTTGCTGCGTGCGCTGCTCTGCTGGCGATGGATAGCAAAAGCATCTACTTCGGTTGCATCAAACCTAGGTAACACAGGAAGCTTGAGTGAGTCCTGGCCCCCTCGTGCCAGGACACCATTCCACCAGGAGTTGCCATGATCCGTCTCCGCGTCCCCCCCACTCAACTGATACGTTTCCCTCACACTAACGAAGCGCTGTTCGCCATTGCCCTCTGGCCCGTGCTGTTCGCGATCAGCTGCTGGCAAACGCCACAGATTGCCCAACTCCTGAACGCCCATGGCCTAGGATTCAGCATGTGGCAGTTCTTTCTGGCGGGCTTGGGCGCTTACCTGTTACTGCTGGGTAAACACCGCGTGTTCAACCAACGCTATTTCGACCGCCACGCAGAGGATATTGCCTGGTACCGCCGACTGTGCGAGGTCGACCAAGAGATGATTGCAGCAGGCCTAGCTGGCACGGATGCACATATTGCCGTGAATAGTGAGATGGCTCAGCTGCGCAAGCAACTGGGCTTCCTGGTCGATGCGGATAACTTCTATCGCAGGCTGAAAGTCTTGACCCGGGTAATGGGCTGGGTGCTAAGAAAACTCAGATAAACTCAGGAAGCCGCACACACCTGTGTAGCCCCGAAACCTAGCTATGATCAAAGCGAAGCGGCATAGGGCAGATCAGCGCAGGGACTCTCTGTATGGCAAGGATTCGTCGACTCCAGATCCAAAACTTCCGCTCTATTCAGAACTTGGATTGGATACCCTCACCCGGCTTCAACTGCTTGATCGGCCCTGGCGACAGCGGTAAGTCCAGCATTCTCGATGCCATCGACCTTTGCCTCGGTGCCCGGCGCAACGCGCCTTTCGGCGACACTGATTTCTACCGGTTGGATGTTGCACAGCCGATCCTGATCACTGTGACGCTGGGTGGCCTACCCGACGACCTGATCAACCTCGACAGCTATGGGGATTTCTTGCGCGGTTTCGATCACACAAACCGAGCGCTAGAAGATGAGCCGCGTTTCGGTATCGAAACCGTAATGACCCTACAACTCAAGGTAGAGAGCGATCTGGAGCCTTCCTGGCGGCTCTATTCTGACCGTGCGAGCCAGCAGGGCATTGAGCGGAGCCTGGCCTGGAAGGATCGGGCTCGCATCTCTCCCGCACGTATCGGAAGTTATGCCAATACCAATCTGTCATGGAGCCGTAGCTCCATCCTCAATCGATTGACCGAAGAGCGGCCTGCGCTCGGCGGTGCCTTGGCAGAGGCCGCACGAGACGCTCGCAACAGTTTCGGCGTACGAGCCGGAGCTCAGCTTCAGCGGCCTCTGGAGATTGTGACGCAGACCGCCAACTATCTTGGCGTACCTGTCGGTGCAGCCGCCCAGGCATTGCTGGATGCCCATGCAGTCTCGATCGGTGATGGCGCCATTGCTCTGCACAACGACCAAGGCATTCCTCTACGATCACTTGGCACCGGATCGTCTCGCTTGCTGGTAGCAGGCCTACAACGCCAGGTTGCACAGGCAGCCTCCATCGCACTGGTGGATGAAGTGGAGTATGGCCTGGAACCCCATCGCTTGATTCGCTTCATGGACTCTCTCGGCGCGAAGGACATCCCAGAGCCCTTGCAGGTGTTCCTGACCACCCACTCCCCTGTCGCCCTGCGTGAACTGTCGGGACACCAACTCTTCGTGGTTCGTCCGCGACAGGGCCATCATGAGGTTCTACAGGCCGGGATATCCGATGATGTACAGAGCACGCTCCGGGCTGATCCCGAGGCTTTCCTGGCCAAACGCATCGTGGTCTGTGAAGGTGCCAGTGAAGTTGGTTTGATGCGCGGGCTGGATCAATACTGGGGCACTCTGGGCAGGCCCTCCTTCCTGGCGCTGGGCGGCGCCTATGTCAACGTCAACGGCGGCAGCCCTGATAACTGCTACACGCGCGGCTCCGCGCTGCTCAGTCTCGGGTACCAGGTACTTGTGATAGTCGATGCGGACAAGCCGGTAAATCCTGCCATCCAAAACGCTTTCCATCAGGCGGGTGGACAATCCGCAACATGGGGGCAAGGACGTGCTCTGGAAGACGAACTATTCGCCTGCTTGCCAGACACGGCTATTGATAGACTGCTCGAAAAAGCGATTGAGGTGCGTGACCGTGAGCTGGTAGCCGACCACATCCGTGATCGTTCACAAAACACCCTGAATCTGGAGCAAATCGAGGCGTTTCGAGCGCAAGCGGTACCCTATGCACCGGGCACTCGGAGCTATCTAGGACTTGCCTCACGCATTCGCAAGAATGGCTGGTTCAAGTCGGTGACAACTTACGAGTTCATCGCCAAGCAGATCATTGGCCCTAATCTGCAAGGGGCTCACCCTGACCTCCAAACGACCATCAACCGAATCAGGGACTGGATTCATGCCGCCTGAGATCGCACTGTTCGATTTTCCAAGAGGTTCGATAACGGCGCCGGCAGGCTGCGGCAAAACGCAGCTAATCACGGACACATTGATCCAGCACGCTGGGCCAAAACCCATTTTGATTCTGACCCACACCAACGCCGGAGTCGCAGCTCTGAGAGCTCGCATGGCTCGTTCAAGGGTGCCGCCTGCCTCATTTCGCATCGCAACGCTGGATGGCTTCGCCATGAAGCTGATCAGCAAATTTCCCACCCGAAGCGGGCATAATCCAGCAATCATGCAGTTGGCCAATCGAGCAGCTGACTATCCCGCAATCCGGACGGCGGCTATCGCGCTGCTGAGCGGGCAGCATCTAGATCAGGTCTTGCGATCAAACTACTCGCACTTACTGGTCGACGAGTACCAAGACTGCAATCAAGCTCAACACATCATCGTGACCTGGCTTGCTGCTAGTTTGCCCACCTATGTGCTGGGCGATCCTATGCAGGCCATTTTCGACATCGCGCAGAATCGCCTGGTGAACTGGAACACCGATGTGCTCCATTACTTTCCCAGGATTGGTGCTTTGGCCACGCCTTGGCGATGGCGCCTTGCCCATGCGGAAAACCTGGGGCTTTGGCTGCTCCAGGTGAGAGAGCTGCTGGAAGCCGGTCTGCCGATCGACCTGACCACTGCTCCGCCCGAGGTTCAATGGGTGCAGGTTCACCCTGCCAATGCCGACGCGCAACGAAGAAACGCTGCCTTGACTCCGCTGCAAAACGGGGAGTCAGCGCTCATCATTGGGGATGCCAGAAATACTGCTGGCCGACAGCGACTGACAAGCCAGACACCAGGCGCAACAACGGTAGAGGCTGTGGACTTGCCCGACCTCATCACTTTCGCTCAGAGCTTCGAGCTGGCAGGGCCGATGGCGCTGAGCCAGATTGCCAACTTCGCCGCAAGCGTGATGACGGGGGTAGGCGTCACTGCTTACCTCGCCCGGGTCGAAACCATACGCAATGGTCGTAATCGTACGCCACCAACAGTCGCCGAGTCCTTCGCGGTGACCTACCAGGCAGCCCCAAGCTTTGCCGGTGTGATTGATCTCCTCCAGCAGCTCTCCCAACAGCAGGATTGTCGCGTATATCGCCCGGAAATCCTTCGCTGCTGTATCGCCGCACTGCGAATGGCAGCGTCCAATACGCATACCTTCCGCGAAGCGGCTATTCAGATCCGCGAGCGTAACCGCATGCAAGGGCGTCCATTATCGCGCCGGGCAGTAGGCAGTACGTTGCTGCTGAAAGGGCTGGAGGCCGATGTTGCGGTCATTCTAGAGCCTGAGCAAATGAACGCCCGAAACCTCTACGTTGCCATGACTCGTGGTGCTAAGCGGCTTATCATCTGTAGCCAACAGCCCGTCTTGGCACCGCCCAGACCTGGGTAGTTGTCGCCGCCGATCGCTTGCCCGTTTCATGTACCTGATTTTATTTCAGCGACTACGAACAACACGACATCCAATTCCACACCCATTTACACCCATTTCTGAATGAGCCTGTCCAGAAAAAGCCTTGGGGTTTGTGAGCTCCTAATGGGCTAACGACCACTTTAGAGCCTGGGCTAGTAATGAAGGTAGATCCGGCGGAAATACGACCTCTTGGCAAGCTAGCAACTCCTGCTCTGACCACCACCTCACCTCACACACCACTTCGCGCTCTCGGTCACTCCAGCCCTTGGCCTCGAACTGCTGTTCATGCGCATGCACCACGAAATAGTGCTCGACTGCAACCACATGCTCGCCATCCGGCATCACCCAAGGAAATTCCTTGCGAGCAAGGCATTGGCTGACGGACTGAACCTTGAGGCCAGTCTCCTCATGAAGCTCGCGCACTGCCGCTTCCTCAAATGACTCGCCAGCCTTTAACCTCCCGCCAGGTGTTGCCCAGTAGCACATGCCAGCCAAGGCACCGCTGCGGTAATGGATCTTGAAGAGCAGTAGCCGGTTAGACGGACTAATCAACAATACCCGGGCTGCTAAACGATGGTGCAGCATAGCTCCCGCCCCTGCAGGTGGATTGATACCAGCGAGCAGGCGTTATGCTAAAACGCCTAAGACCTCGCTGCCTTTCATACGGCGAACCTCCACCACGTATTCGGCGATGTTAGGTACGGCGTAGTCGACCACCAACTCGACAACTGCCTTGGCCGGGCTGCCGGAAGGTCTCACAGGGTAATCTTCGATTCTGCGGAACACCTCGGTACCGCGACGGTGAGGAATAGGCCAAGTGTTGCCAGAGTTCATGTGACACAGCCAGATCTTTTCAGCATACGCAGGGATCAGCGCCGCTGAGTTGAGGGTGAGTACGTCGTGCTCAAGATTCCGATAATCACGTGCGCCGAGCAGACGGTGGAGTCGTTCCTCTTCGACCCAGAAGAAGACCTTCTCGTTGATCAGCTCATACCACTGCTGCGGGGTTGTGCCATCCGTCAGCGCCTGCAGCAAACGCCCTTCGGGCATAGGTTTTTGATCCCGCAGCACGATATTGGACGGGTGCCCTGCCCTCACATCCATCTTCTGATCGCGATGCTCGCTTTCGAACCGAGCTCGGTCATCCCCCTCAACTTCGAGATGGTCGAGCACGGCGGTAGTGCTCATCAGCCCGTGGGTACGAATGCTGTCCCAGGCACCGCGCTCGGCCATGTGATACACGCGCGGGTACATTTCAATCAGCTTTTCCAGATTCATCCGTTATTTCCTACCAGATCGTGCAGTCCAGTTACGTCGGTCGATTAGAGAGCGCAAGTCACTAGCCCCCGTATCACGCGAGAACCGGGTGTTAATCAGTGACACGGGCGCTTGTGAAACCCGCTCCAGCTCTTCCACAAACTTGATGGTGTCTGGATCGAGCTGCTCAAACCGACGCGCCTGGCTGTTGGTGGATTTGAGGTAATCCGCGAACGTCAGAACGATGTCGGTGGGCGCGTTGAGCGCACACGCCTTGCGGAATTGATCCCATTCGAACCAGCCTACGCGCCGGTTCCTCCGAGTGGTGGAGGTCTTCTCGGCTGCGTTCAGTACCGTGCCTTCGAGACCAGCAAATTCAGCAATCTCGTCGAAGGTCGTACCATGCTTAAGCTGTCCGGAGGTGTGCCCTTGGTCTCCGTCAGGATCTCCAACACGAATGGGCATTGGCCGGATAACCATGAGAATTTTCCGGATGCGGCTGGGTGAAATCCCAGCCTCCGCAAGGCAACCTGCGACGTTGGTGTCTCTTGAGGTCACATGAGGGTAGTCCCCATGGAATATGCTCAAGCCGCTGCCTTGCGTGCCCTCCAGCAATATGGAGTGCCCATTACGGTAAGCCTCCTCCAACCTATCTGTCGTACACCCATGGTAGTTTCCATCTGTACCTACGTATGGCCGTAATTCCTCGACATCCCGGGCGAGCCTGATCGTCTTCTTGCCTCTGCTGAGGATACGCCTTGCCGCTGCAGCGCCGCTCCCACTTCCCGTGGAAGCGATAGTGGAGACCAAATGAGCCTGCTCCGTTTCAAGGTCTTCGTCTTCGATGATAGTGGCCTGCGGATCTATGAACAGCCGATCAGGGCCGATTTTGCACTCCTCAATTTCCTTCAAAAGCCCTGGCAACCGAATTGTCATCCCAGGGCCCAGCAGAAGCCTTGCACTTACGTCTCTCGAACCTGACGGAAGATGATGGTAGGTGTAAGGGCCAAGGGGGCTAGCGACTGTGTGTCCGGCATTGGGGCCTCCGACGCGAACCATGACGTCGTATTCACGGGCCAGGTAAGAAACGATGTTGCCTTTGCCCTCGCTCCCATACTGCCCGCCAATTAGTACATCCACGCACCTGATTTCGGGCGGTGTGAACAGATGCAAGCGAGCGGCGACCCGCACGAGTGTGTCATTGGAGTCAGACCTTTCGGTATAAATCCGGACGTCTGCATCAGCCTTGAGCAGCTCAATCTCAGCCTGGTCTCTGAGTTGATTAACCTGGTCGTAAGGCGCCGGATCAGCCCGCCCCTCGACACGCTCTGCGTACCGACGCTGAAGCGTCGGATCGCTTGCATAGAGATGGACATGGATAAGATTCGCCCCGAAGGTCTTTCGAAACTCCAGCACCTGCGCAAGAGTGTTCAGGTGGTCGACCACCAGCGGTGGGCCTTCAACGTCCTTGGTGCATCTCGACTGGGTTTCCTGAAGCATCCAATGCTCATGTTCAGCCCCCACCAGCTCACGGCGCCGATCAAGCATCGCCGGCTGATCAAGCTGTAGATGCCAGTCAGGATTTTGAGACCCTCGACGATCGCAAACGACATCGAAGCCATACTCCTTTACCAGCAAATTAGCCAAACCACTTTTTCCGCTGCAGGTCTTGCCGCTGATGACTACGATCTGCCTAGTTTCCATGCGCTACGTCTCCCAGATTTGAATGATCTGATCTGCGATATCGGATGGGGTGAGCCCTTCGGTATCTAGGATTTGGTCGGCCAGGCTCGCCAAGGATCGCGCGCACTGCTCGTTGGGATGTGAAACGTCTGTCTCGTACTGAGCGAGATGATGCGGATTCCGGGAAGCGTATCTCTGCTTGAGTACAGTTTCTGACGCGACGATGTGCACGTGCTTGACTGCATCTGTGAAACGAAGCCTGAAAAGCTCCACTTGCCGGGGCTTGCGGACGGCATCAAGTAGCCAATTTTCTACCTCAGGTCGAACCGTAATCGCGGGTATGGCTACAGACTCTATGAGCCAGGAAAAATCGGTCTCTTTGTCCAACACATCGCCAAGCTCTTGCAAGTTATGGCGGTCAAGCACTCGGTTTCGGGCAGTGAGTTCCGCACGCAGATAATCACCACTGCTGATGGAGAGAAAGCCATAGCGTGCGTGCAGCACTTCAGAGATTGAGGTTTTGCCGCAGGCCATCGGCCCACTAAAAAGAAGTAGTCGCTTCACCGTGATGACGTTCCCTGTCTTGGGCATGCAATATCACGGTAAAGCGTAGCTTGGTTCGCCAGAAAAACAGGGCTTTATGAGTTTCTACAGTCTCAAGGGTTTACGTAATCGAAGCTCTATCCTGTCACTTCTGCCTCGTATCGATGAATCACCAAGAAGGTCGATCAACCTGCTTCAGGTGTAGAAGGCCAACTGATCCAGAGTCAGGATCACTTGGAGCGCTTTGACCAGCGTGTAGCTTTCACTGCCCGCATCTCCGTGCCCCACTAGGTGCCGCGAAAGGGTACCTTCTTTGAGATTATCCGGGTCGTAGCTAGCGAACGTGTAATTGAGCAGGTACCGGTTGAATTCCGTTGTCAGGAACAGGGTACCGGGGCCGCCAGTACGTGCTTCCGCGCTTTCGATTGAAAAAGCCAGCAGCGCCTTGGTCTTACCTGCTTTGCCATAAGAGCCCGGTAAGCGCCATTCAGAATCCCTTCGATCTCAGTCACAAGGATCTTGATAGCTGCGATGGGCCTGCCCTGGATAAACGCCTCGATGCCCTCCGAGAGGAGCGCTTTTTTCACTGCAAAGTGCGGCTTTTCCATCCAGCGGGACAGCATGTGATCAAGCCGTGCCTGGTCAAACGTAGCGACGATTGAGGACTCGACTTCATCCAGCATAAGGCCGCCCGCATGGTGAGCAAGGATATCGGCGAATTCTCGATGAAGGATTTCAACAAATGGAAACCAGCCGCACGCCATCAGCTGATCAAGGTTTTCAGGATTGCCAACCACATCGTACAGGTGTCGGAAATTGAGCTGCCTAAAGAGCCTCCCCAGCTCGCGATTAAAGGCTTCCATGTTCAAGTCGCCTGAAGTATTCATGTCAAAGGCCAGGCCGAACCCCCACGCCTGCCTAAATAGGCAAAGCACCTTATCCTGCTTGCCAAACTCAACGCATGGGAACTCCATGCTGATCAGATCGGCAATTTCGTGTTGGAACACTGCTGCACCGGCTACAACGTCACGCGCCGCGATGCATTTCAATGCAACCGCTGCTGTGTCCAGCCAAAGCTCAGCAGTGTTATCGGGCTTGAGAAGAAGCAAAACGAACTTGTAATCGCTGATATCAAAGGCCACTGGCTGACGAGAAACCCACGCTTGAATCATGTGGGCAATCGAATTGGCGATGTGGTGGAAGCCAGACTCATCTGAAGTGAGGGCAAGACGGGTGAAGACCTTTACCTCCTGCCCTTTATTCGCAGATGAACCGGCAAAACCATCGATCTGCCCCACCTCGTCAAACCTGATAGGTTCGCCAGCATTAGCGATGCTGCCCGCTAGAAGGGGCTGACGACTGCCATCTCTATCTTCTCTGTGGTCTGATGTCATTATTGCCCGTCCGGTTAACGATCATGACCAGCTGGCCACCGTGCTCTTCTGAGGATGGCCGCTCAGCAGCCTAACAGCCCGTCTGCAATCTAGGTGCGCTTAATGTCTCCACCCAAAATGTCATGCGCCTGGCCTGGGTAATCCTTGTCGCCGGTCGCCTGCAGATTACATGCCCCCGATTGTTGTTCCGGCGAATCCAATCTGAGTGGGGACAGGTAAGTCCTCGGAGTGGAATGCATCAAAGCCAGTTGCTGAAGCATCCATTGGCCAGCGGAAGCGAACTCTTCCATCATGTCCGCGAATTCTTCATCAGTTAGCAGGTTGTCTGGCTTCATGACGGCTCCTTGTGTATTCGATCGGTCGGCAGCGCTTACTCCAGTGGCCGCCGTCAAATCCCCAAACCCACCATTTACACACTTCGAGAAAGCCTAAACATGCACATCGAATTAGACCTTAACCAAAACGATCTCGAAGCCCTGCTGCACCACTGCCAATCGTTCACGCCAGCCAGCGGTGACAGTCGTGAAGATGGACGCTTAGCGGACGCCCTGCAGGCTCTGACAGAGGCTTTACTGGAGGCTAACGCATCGCAATGACCTTATGGCACCGATGGCGGCTGCTGGACAAGCACATCCAACACCCTGCAGGTTGGATGACATGGGAAAAACCTCAGGCGTAGAGACCCACATCAAAAAAATGTGGCCACATTGGGTGTTTGTATTCAAAGAGCAAGTAGGGCCTTACGGCCCTAAGAACCGATCCCCCTGACAGCCCTCGCCTTGCCTGGCGGCAAGCCAATCAAGGGCAGAAAAACCTGCAAAAGCAAAACCGAACAGCTTCGCCATGGCATCGTGCTCAAGTCCTTTCTAGGCAGTGCCAGCACCACTGTAAGATTTTTTTTGCTCTCAAATATAAAAACTCCGTCTCGTTTAAAAATTTTCAAGGGGGGTGGGGTGCAAAAATGGCGCGATTTAGCACAAAGCGTCGCGAATAGACATATTTGTCTGAGGCTGTCCCGAAAATCACTGCAGAGAGGGCAATACCTCACCGGGAGGCGGAGCAGGTCTAGCAGACAAAGCCGTGCTCAAGACGGCTCAACTCTTCCTTCACTTTCTGATATCCCGCGTCGTCGCATGCGATCTCTATAGCAGATCTGTTGCCGAAAGCAGGTCGCGGCTGAGACAGCCATGCGACGGCCTTCCCCTTCTCTCCAAACACCCGCTCGGCCTTAGCCAATATCAGATTTCGATAACTCATATGGCCTCCCGGCTCCTGGCAACCACAAGTTTATGATCCCTCGACTCCGCTGCCACTTCACGGCGTGGGGAGCACGCTCAGAGGCACATCTACCAACGGCTCGAACGCTCGGCGCAGCAGACACCCTCCGAAGGTTTAGATCGCCCAAGGAAACCATAGCAGTGCGCTCGGTTCTACAGCCGATGTAAACCGGCTCTCCTGTCGGGCTCAAGGTCTCCATAGGCCCTCAATCTAGACGGATTTCCCTGTCACTCCGTCAAATCGATTGCTCTACCCTTCGATCAACCTCAGGCACTTGTCGAACTAGAAGTAGTACCTGACAGAGGCGCCTAGCATGGTGGAAGGCTGTGGAACGATCACCAATCCACTGGTGGTACCGTATGCCACTTCGGTACCGTATTTATGGGGCTGGAAAGTCCCGTATACCAGTGAAGCTCACAACGCGGGTATCTCACGGTCTTCGTCCACGGCCACAGGCTTTGGGAATTGAGCGTGACCATCGCTCCCGTTTGGGAGCTTTGGATAGAAAGAGGTAAATGATGACCGCTAGCCTACGACGCGTTGCTGGCGGTGAACTCAGAGTTGATTTTTGTGGGAGCGGGCTTGCCCAGCGAACACGGGCGTAGCCCGTGCCAGCTACCTCCAATGCATGGGCCGGCCGCTTCGCGGGACAAGCCCACTCCCACATAATTACTGGCAACTGCACTGGCACCCCTGGGTCGAAAACAGCCAGTGGTGACCGACCGCAATCGATTCTTTGCAGCCGTTCGAGGTATCTACGAAACCGAGTTCAATTCAGCCACACAAGCCCACTCGAAAGTTCCTTCCATAGTTTCCGCTGCTTGCCAGCGATCCACGTTTCGCTATACCCCAAAAGGGTTGCATGGCACGTTGATATCAGTAATCCTTCAGTTTAGGCGCTTCAAACTGGCATGATTTTCTAGCGCTGAACCTATGGGATTGTCCCGCTAATGCCATGACTGAGGCAGGGCACGTACAAGGCGCACATTGCGTTTGGGGAGTCAGAATCGATATGGCGACATGCACCGCACCTAGTAAGGGTCACCGCTCCGCAAGCGCGGCAGCCAATTGTCCTGCGTGTAGAAATCGCTATGGGGGCTATGGAGCACGCTCATATTCCCCCACCTCATACTCTTCTCCGTCATCATCCTCTTCATCTGGTGGGGGTGGGGGGCGCACGTCACGTGCTTTGCCCAGTGGAGTTCCGGAAATCTATCGTCGTCCGCTATCTGAGGTACCAAGCCTAGTCCGCAGCGAGGTTCCAACTCCGGCGCAGTCGAACGGGCAAACCTATGACGTGTTCATATCTCATGCATCTGAGGACAAGGACGAGTTTGTCAGGCCATTGGCCAATGCGTTGATTGCAGTTGGGCTCAAGGTATGGTTTGACGAAATGACACTTCGTATCGGGGACAGCTTGCGTCAAAAAATTGATAAAGGCTTGGTTAATAGCCGCGTTGGACTTGTGGTTCTGTCCCCAGCGTTTATCAAGAAGGGATGGACGAATTACGAATTGGACGGGATCGTTACCCGCTCGGTTTCTGGCGAACAGATATTGCTGCCGATTTGGCACAACATCACCAAGCAGCAGGTGATGGATTTCAGTTCTTCGATCGCGGACAAGGTGGCGCGCAGCACCGCGGTGCACACCATTGATGAGATCGCTGCTGAGATCGCCGATTTGCTAAAGTCTAATGATGCCCAAGCATCCTAACATCAAGCGTCCACACAGCATGCCTGGAGATAATCGGGCATGCCCATCCGCTGTTGCCTGCCCTTGGGACATCCCGGCAGGCTAATCGCCTTCTCCTCCCCACGGGGGCCGCCAGATTCAAGGTGTCGACAGCAATGCCAATGGATGCCTACGGATTCAACTTCGCCATTGGAGTACCGAAACACCAGCCATTCTTGTGCCAAGCCACTTGCAGGCTGCTCAGATGCAGATAGTGACAATGACCTCGGACAAAACCAGGTATTGATGATTGGCGGCTCAGAAAAGTGTGGTCGCGAAGACATCATCGTCGCAATCTGAGCTCGGCGAGTCTACGGACATGTTGAGCACTTATGAAATAGCTACTTTCAGTGAATCCCAGCTCAGTTGCCCAAACTGCAACTCACCCTCCAATAATTGGGAGCTTCGTCCAAGGGCGAAGATCTGCTGCCACATAGATATGGGCCAGTCCCGAAGCGCGCGTCCATCTAACCGCACGTCACCCAGCTACTATGGAATCCAAAGCCTTGCACCAATCAACGTATGGCAAAAGGTCTACTGATCTCGCCGACACCGCCGCATGAACCAAGACCGAGAATTGCCGGTCAATCTGTAACAGGAGATAGCAACAGATGGGATTCAGCGAATGGTTTCATTTGATCTGCAAAGGATGCTCATTGGCGAGTTCCCGCCGACCTTTCTATTGGAGGTCGCCCTCCGCGTTTCAGCGGCGTTTCTAGCCGTGTTTTTCTTTCTGAAATTCAGTGGTCGACGTGGAATCAGGCAACTATCTCGATTCGAGCTAGTGGTGATCCTGACCTTGGGCTCAGCCGCAGGCGATGTTACCTTTTACGAAGATGTACCCCTCCTCCCGGTCGCATTGGTTTTCCTCACGCTTTTGCTGCTCTATCGCGGAACTGTCTACATGATGAGGCGCAGCAAAACATGCGAGGCCTGGATCGATGGGTTGCCCATCACGGTCGTAAAGGACGGAATGTACGAGATTCATTCGCTGCGAAATTTGAACATTTCGTCGAACGAGCTCTTCATGGAGCTGCGCCAACAAGGCGTGGAGCATCTCGGCCAGGTTCGACTCGGCCTATTGGAAACCGATGGCGATGTCAGTCTGTATTTCTATGGGCCAGATGACACACGGCCAGGGCTGTCAGTGCTGCCAGTTGAACATCGTCCAGAGTACCTAGCACCACCGAACGCTGGCCTACACTGTTGCGTCAGCTGCGGCTTCCCAACCTTCCATGAAGCTCAAGACTCAGTCGTGTGTGAACGTTGCGGACATAACGTCTGGTCACCTGCATTGGATACCGTGCGCAACCGCTAGACCAAATCCAGTTAAGGACGCGGGGTTGGACAGGCACCGTCTTCACTGACGGGTTTATTCACGTCCTTTTCACATGCGGTGTGGGAACGTTAGCTATCCCTACGTGTGATAGAAGCTCCCTTGCCCGCCTAGCAGCGGGCTTTCTTTTGCCCGCAATTCTTCATCGACTCGGGCCATTCGTCCGTTGGGCTGTCCGCTTCATCGGCTAAGGCTGTCCTCTAAGGACACCAGCCAGAGCCTTCCTCATGCGACAGCTATTCCAATCGATAACTCTTCCCCTTGCCTGCACTCTGCTGTGGGCATGCGCCGCTCCCGAAACGAAGTCTCCTGTGGAGGCACCAGGCCGGCCAGAGTCGGCAAAAACCCAGTTGCTGGAAACCGGCGCCGCGACGCTGCAGTCCAAGCCGCCCATTGAGGCCATCAACGCCTACCTGGATGGATTTCACTTCTACAACGGCCATCAGGACGTGCAAATGGAAGCGCACCACTACTGCTCCATCCTCAACGAGGATGTCATTCAGTGTGTGATATTCGACGGCAATACCAAGGGTGCGAAGATCATGGGCGTCGAGTACATCATCGACGAGAAGCTGTTTGCCGGATTACCAATCAAGGAGAAGGCGATGTGGCACAGTCATGGCTACGAGGTCGCGTCTGGGCAGCTGATCGCCCCAGGCATCCCTGCTCCTGCTGAACATGCCTTAATGGAGCGACTGGCGCACACTTATGGGAAGACATGGCACACCTGGCACACCGATCAGGATAAATCGCTGCCTGTAAGTGTGCCGCAATTGATGATGGGCTTTACCGCTGATGGCCAGGCTGATCCGGAGATGGTTGAACAGCGCAATCGGCGCCTGGGAGTGGATGCTGCGAAAACGAAAGCTGAGCGGGCCGACATTCGTATTCCTGATGCTGATCCCCAGGCGGATGGCTGGCAGCACGGTAACGTCATTCAAATCACCGATCCAACCGGTGCCCATGTACATCGCTCTTCAACAGCTACACCATCCACTAGGAATAGCCGATCCAGCCAATAGCCGCCTCCATCAGCTTTGTGTGGATGGGGCCTCGGGCGTGTCCCCCTTTCGGGGGAGCGGCTGTCGTGTACCGCATAACGGCCCTACCGGGCTTCTATCCGTACGCCTCCGCCCATCCATGGGGCTGTGCGCTCCGCTTGCTCGTTGCCGTCACTCAAATGCCCGGCCTAGTCCTTGTCTCAAAGTGAACGATCAGCCCACCGCGACACTCCATGTACCGCATCGTGTCTAGTGATCAGCACGGCGAGGGAAGGATCCTGATCAACATCCATGGAGAGGAAAACTGTGAGCGTCACCTTGAGATGTCTCAAATGCGGCGGGCAAGACCTTGTAATACCACGGAGGTTGAACAAGAAGGCTATCCTCACGTGCCGAGGGTGTGCCGCCATTGCCAATTATGGCGATCTGATGGAGGCAGAAGGTAGACGGCTCATTGCCGACATCAGGCAGCGCCTACCTCTCTTGGAAGCCGGATAATCGCGTACCGAGCGCGGACAACTGCACAAGCTATGCAGCAATCTTTATTACACGATTCGTTGCGCTTCACGATCTTTCGCGCACCCGGTCAGCGAATACGAAAGTAAAGGGAGCCTCCCGAATTCGCCAAACATCTCAACAGAACACACAGGCTCTCTGTGTGAACACACGAGGTGCGAGATCATGGCAAACGATCAAGAAAAAACCGGTCAGCAAGGTGGCACCACTCAAAACAATCCTGACGGCTTCGAGAATGATCTACACCGACCATCTGAGCCTGGTCAAAGAGGTGGACAGTTGTCGGAGAGCGAATCCGACCTTCCACGAGATTTGCATCAAGGTGGTCAGGATTTAGGCGGTGGGTACCAAAGCGACCACCAGGGCGCAGTTGGTGCAGCTCATCGAGGCGGCATGGGAGGTCATACCACGGGGCCCAAGTCTGACAATGGCGAAAGCGAAATTGACGAAGCTTCGCAAGCGGTGCAGGACGAAGACAGCGGCATGACTGAAGACAACCGGTAAGGTTGTTTAGGGCCAGGGGAGCTGGAAGCCCTGGCCTTGCTCATGGCCCCGCTCTATTTGCAGTAAACAGTACAGAGCTCATTAACTCGTGTCGTGAAGCTTTGGCTCATCATCCCCATGACAGGTCGACCGGGGCGCTCGACAGACGCATCGTTCCCATCGTCCATGGATTGCCCCCCATCAGCTTCTCACTCGCCACTAGCTGAGCAGCCCGAACAGGTCACCACTAATCTCATTACGCTGGCTGAGGTCGAGCAACAGCACCTCCGCTTTGCTGTAGCGGAAACCCTCCCGGTAAATCCGCCCCCTCATGCGCAGCCTTTGTCAGTAAAAGCGTATCGCCTGTTGGACAAAGCAGTTCGACGAGGATGCCTCTGGGCAACCCAGAGCTGAACTGCCGAGATTATCAGCGTGCTCAATTCCTTTGGCGAGTGACAGCAGTCGCCCCGTAGCGGACGCTTGCTTTAGTATCAAATGAGTCGCGTTGCGCTGGAAGTCACCAACCAGATGCCAGGGAGCTACGCTTCTACAGACTCAACGGAAAAGATACGCGATTAGGACGGAGGGCAGGCTGCATGCGGTTGTCGACATTCATCACTCAGCACATGGGCAGCATCCTGCAGGCTTGGGAGGATTTCGCTCGTACCGTTGAATTACCTCGCGAAGCGCTTAGTGACAAGGGCTTAAGAAATCATGCCGCCTTCATCCTCCAAGCCGTGGCTCGCGATATGGATACACCACAGAGCTTGCAGCAGGAGATCGATAAATCGCAGGGTTTAGGCCCAGCTATTGAGGGCGAAAGCGCTGCTGAGACTCATGCCGTACTTCGCCTTCTGGATGGTTTTACCCTCGATCAGATGGTATCCGAGTACAGAGCCCTCAGATCCAGCGTGCTCAGGCTTTGGCTTTCACAGGAAGCATCACTCGATCAAGCGGATCGTGTACCCGAAATAATCCGTTTCAACGAAGCTATCGATCAGGCTCTTGTAGAGTCCATCGCATCCTATGGCAAGGCTGTCGATACCACACGCAAAATGGTGCTGGGGGTACTGGGTCACGATCTTCGATCACCACTAACGGCCATTAAAATGGGAGCGGCGCTGCTTACCAGAGCCAAGCAGTGGGGAGACCGTGAACAGAGCTTGGCGGTGCAGATCGATACGAGTGCCGAACGTGCCAATCAGTTGGTAAACGATCTACTGGATCTCGCCAGATGCAACCTGGGCCTGGGCATCACGGTGCAACGTCAGGATATCGATCTGACTTCGTTGTGTGCCAGGGTTGTACAAGAGGTCTGCTTCGCCCATCCACAGATTAACGTTGTTTTCGAACGTACCGATGCACTGCCGGCGAGCGTCGATCCGCTACGCATGAGCCAGGTGATATCCAATCTGATGGTAAATGCCATACGACACGGGGATGTTGAGCGGCCGATTCGAGTAGGTGCTAGCTGCGTTGAGAACATGGCCGTAATTGAGGTACACAACTGGGGAAAACCAATCTCTGCCGACCAGATCACCTACCTATTTGATCCTGAAGCACGCTTAACACGCGCAAGTCGTGCTGACGGTGAGCAGAGCCAAGGTCTAGGGCTAGGGTTGTTCATAGCCAAGGAAATCACGGCCAGCCATGCCGGCAGCATTCAAGTCGTATCTAGCCCTGAGCAAGGCACGACTTTTCGAGTGAGCTTTCCGAGACAGCCATCGACATAATCCCTGTTATTAGAACGAGCGAAAAGCTTGCTCTTTGACCTTGGGGAGAAACCTCAAGGTTAGCTGGGTCGATAGCCGCCGCTTGCTTCCGTTGCCAGGAGACTGGCCCAGAAACGCCGAAATCCGTTTGGGATGACTAACGAAAAAAAGCCCGCGCCTTAGGCACGGGCCGCTCAGAGAGCAACACCCGCCCTGATCAGTTATCCAGCTCGTCTTTGATAATCTTGCCGTCGTGCGGATCAACCTGGAACTCGTATTGCTTGCCATCAGCCTTGATACCCTCGCCTTCCCAGTGACCATCGTCAGCTTCGATCTTGGTAATCTGGGTGTAGCCTGCGCCTTTCAAGGTGGCCTCAGCCTGATCCTTGTTCACCTTCCAGTCAGCACCGGGCGTATCAGCCCATGCAGAAGTAGCCCCCATAGCACCAACCAACGCCAGGCCAGTGAACACTCGTGTCATCGCTTTCATCACTAACTTCCTTTTTCATGACAGTTAACGATCCGCCCCGAACGCTGATCTTGACGTTCAGTTTGTGTTGAAAGACGAGACTGATTCCGGGCACCCATCATGGTGAACGAGCTCCTGCAGGTCTCGTGAAAGCAAAGCAGCGGCTGTGGGTTTCAGCATGGTTGAACTCAGCTCCTCCCAACAAATCCACTTACAATGAACGATGCCTCTGCCAAGCGCGACGCAGCAACCGTCGGGTACGTCAGTCGTAAAAATATGGTGGAGAACATTGCCTACCTCGACGGTGCCCACAGCGTTCAAGCCTGAGCAATGAAGCGCCAGCGCCTTCCAAAGCTCACGGGCAGCGGCAACGATTGGCGCTTCGCCGGTCGCGAGCACGCCGCTTGGAAACTTCCATTTAGCCCCCTTCCTGCGGACAAGCAGAACCTTGTCATTTCGTAAGCAGATGATCGTGGCCTTAGCTCTGACTGGGCGATGCGTAGTGACGCTCATAAGGGATCGCACCTAGAGAATGGGCGACATCCTTAACGCGAAAATGATCATCCATGATCTGATGATCCATGGCTGAATGCAGAGTTCCGAATTGACGGTTTTCCATGCGAAGAAGCATGAAGTCTCTGAATTCCCACCGGTCACATGATCATGAGTGAGTCAAAGACATGCACTGGAATGTCCTGAAATGATTGAAACCACCGATCTAGACGAAACGGACTAAGCTCGCTTGAAGGAGAGGTAATCAGGAGGCAAGGATGCGACATCGAGGAGCAGTATTTTGGGCTTGGGCAGATCCAGCTCTACAGCACCATTCCCACGAGGAAGAGCTAGATGATGGAGCCAAGCTCGATGTTCAGGTTCGGCTCTCCCGTACTGGCGACACGCAGTTGTTCATCGGGATCTACGAGCGCTCGGGCTTGGCCAGGATTGAAGAAGCCTATGCAAAACGGCCTGGTGAATCGGTAACTCGGGCCATGGCGTGGGGCGCGGGCAGGGGTCGTGCGCTGGCTCTATCCGCCCTGGAACGAAAGCAGCACATGGGGTAGGAGGACGAGACAATGGCTGATCAGCTAGCCCAATTGGACGCTGAGATCGCGTTCTTGGATCAGATAGCTGCGGAGCTAGAGCGCCAGGTTGGGCCTAGCCCTGTCACTCGCACTCTGGTCATCGCCTGGCTGACCGAGTGGGTGAAAAAGCCGGGCGCATTGAAACCCGACTCACCACACCTGCCTCAATCTCTCAAAGCGGCTTATACCGCCTGGATTCATCAAGAAGTGGATCACTGAGAAAAAATTGCGACCCTCGGCTACCAGCAAATTGTTTAAGCAAGCCGTTGCGAAGGCTGGTTTCGCTCGGTGGCGAGGCACCTCGCACGGCCAACCCCCCAGGCCAAGGCACGCGTCATCGACTCTCCTGGACGCGTGTCGAAGGCTTCTTCATGCAGTGCCATACCACTGCCGGCATACACGCCTATGAACATTTGAGTGCTGCCCGTTCGCGACAACCGCACTTGGATATCCATCGTCGTGCCGTCGTCCAGCGTCTCATCGTGAGTTCGGTGATGAAGCGTCGGGTCTGACCATTTCCAAAAAATGTCACCGCGTATGCGCATGCCGCCCTCCTACGACTTTAGTATTAGACAGATGTCATCCCACCATAGCCCACAGCGGCTCTCATGCATCCAAATGGCCGGCAAATCCATTCATAATCAGACGGTTGGAGTTGTTACAGCGTTTTGCCGAACTGATGATAATCGATGAAACCTGCATGCTAGAGCGGCCCTGGCGATTTTCCTGCTGATCTATTTACGTTACCCTCCGCGCCGCCAAAACAACACCAAGGAGATGGCGGGCATGAAGATCGATATCCAGGTCGACGAACACGGATCAGGCTGCAAAGTAATCATTGACGGCCATCCAGTTTCGTTCGCGAATGCAGTTGAAGCTGAGGCCTATGTTGCTCGTCTGCACGAGCGGCTGCAGGCCGCTCAACATGCCTTCGTAACATCTGCAGAAGCTTCAGCCTGAGCAGCCACCGAACCAAAATCTATACTCGCCCATCACATCTGATGTGTAAGCGATACGGTGAGTGGTTCAGCACCCGTACATCGTGAGGTAACGGAGCTCGTCGAATGCGAGACCAGTTTCTTCGGCCATCTCCCGCATAGCCGCCTCATGCGGCGTCTCGTCTCGCTCGACTCGGCCACCAGGTAGGTTCCACTTGGCGTTGCGCTTGCGAACGAACAAGACTTCACCATCCTTGCGATAGATGATGGTGGCGCGCAGCTTGATGCCTTTGCGTTTCGCTGTTGCAGTGTCCATTGCCTTCATGCGCTGCCCTTAACGTTGGCTGGCCTAGATCCGGCAGGTTCCTTGCCGAGAATAAATCTTCCGTGTGTCGGTTAGATGACCGGTGTAACGAGGGCAACGTTCAAGTTATCGGCGCCGAAGCGTGTAATGCCCTGCTCAGGTAAGTCGAACGCCTTTCGACGCATCAAGTGAACTTCACCAGATCATGAGAGCCTTCCGTCAAAGGGAGGACAAGTGATGAGCCCATCGAGAGAACTTCATTCCACCGTCATCTGCCTGCAGGCAGGGAAGGTATTGCTTGTACGCAAGGAGGCACCTCAGTGGTCACTCCCTGGCGGGAAAATCGATCCTGGCGAAACGCAGCTTGAAGCGGCACGTCGTGAACTACGGGAAGAAACGTGCCTAGAACTGACTGACGCTCAGTTTTTGGGGCATCACGTGCTCCAAGCGGAAGAGCACTGGCTGTACCGAATGGCCGTTCCGGCCAGCATGATGCCTCGACCTTCGCACGAGATAGTGGAGTGTCGCTGGTTCTCGATCCAGGAAATCACCAAAACCTCAGTCAAGCCAACCAACGTAGATCTGCTAAGACGAGAAGGAATAATCACCGCTAACGAATAGCCTGAATCAGCCAAGGAGCTTGATGTTCAATAGGCAGCAGCACTGATGAGTATCGATCAGAAAACTTGCCCGTCCCAAGAAAAGTATCGGTACGAGGAGAAATTTTCTGGTTTTGGCTGGGCTTGCCTACTCCCCCATCGTACTGAATGGCGGTCGCTTACTGCCTTTCCTATTTGGCTCATTGGCAATGCTTTTGGCCCGTCCTATCCCCCAAGCCAGCGCACGATTCATCGATTCGCCCGGCATGGCAGCAAATGCCTCTTCGTGAAGGGGCATTCCACTCGCGGCATAAACCCCGATAAAAACCTGGGTGGCTCCGGTTCGTGACAACCTCGTCTGGACTTCTATAGCGGTTCCGTCGTCCAGCGTTTCATCATAACTGCGGTGGGCAAGCGCGGGGTCAGCCCATTTCCAGAAGACATCACCACGTATTCGCATGCCAGCCCCCTTTAGCTTTAAAGCGGAACGGTTGAAGCCCCCGAGCTTGGGATTCTCACAGCTAGCCCTTGCGAACAGCCGATTATGATGGATGGCCACCGATTCGTCCCAGCAGCTCCATTTAGATCGCTCTGATATCGATGTGATCCGATTGGTTCAGCCAACTTTCGGATAGGCAGCGAATCAGTACCGCCTGCCTTGTTGGTCTGAACTTTGCTGTCCGCCATGGCTTCCCCTGCATACCGATCACGAAATTACGCGGCTGCAGGAGCTGACATTCATGAGAGCACTGACCTACCACGGAGCACACGACGTCAGGGTCGATAACGTTCCTGACCCGATCATCGAGCAAGAAGACGACATCATCCTCAGGGTCACCGCCACAGCCATTTGCGGTTCCGACTTGCACCTTTACCGAGGCAAAATCCCAGAAACCGAAGCCGGCGATATCTTCGGCCATGAGTTCATGGGCATCGTCGAGGACACCGGGAATGCCGTCACCAATCTCCAGATCGGCGACCGCGTGGTGATTCCCTTTGTGATCGCTTGCGGCAACTGCTTCTTTTGTCAGCACGATCTGTTCGCTGCCTGCGAAACCACCAATACGGGGCGGGGCTCGATCATCAACAAGAAGGGCATTCCCCCGGGCGCCGCGCTGTTCGGATACAGCCATCTCTATGGCGGTATCCCTGGCGGCCAAGCGGATTACGTGAGGGTGCCCAAAGGTAACGTCGGCCCGTTCAAAGTGCCCACCGACCTGGCCGATGACAAGGTGCTGTTCCTCTCGGACATTCTGCCCACCGCTTGGCAGGCGGTCATCAATGCCGAGATTGGCCAGGGTTCATCGCTGGCGATCTATGGTGCCGGGCCGGTGGGCTTGCTAAGCGCCGCCTGTGCGCGAATGCTCGGGGCACAGACCATCTTCATGTTCGATGACAACGACTACCGCCTGGCCTACGCCCGCGAGGCTTACGGCGTCATACCGATCAATTTCGAGCAAGACGACGATCCCGCCGACAGCATCATCCGCCAGACACCAGGCATGCGCGGCGTCGATGCAGTGATTGATGCGGTCGGTTTCGAGGCAAAGGGCAGCACTGCCGAAACGGTGATGACGGCGCTGAAAATCGAAGGCAGCAGTGGCAAGGCGCTGCGCCAGAGCATTGCTGCAGTGCGTCGCGGCGGCGTTGTCAGTGTGCCGGGTGTGTACGCCGGCTTCATCCACGCCTTCATGTTCGGCGACGCCTTCGACAAAGGCCTCACGTTCAAGATGGGCCAGACCCACGTGCAGAAATACTTGCCTGAACTTCTTGAACACATCGAGGCGGGACGCCTGCAACCGGAACTCATCGTCACCCACCGCCTAGCACTCGAAGAAGCGGCCATGGGCTACAAGATGTTCGACCAGAAGCAGGACAACTGTCGCAAAGTCATCCTGGTGCCGGGCGCTGCACCGGGCACCTTGGGCCCTGACTACGTGTAGAGGAGACAAGATCATGAATGAGGTCGCCAGCTACTTCTGGATTGCCGTCGCGGCAATCCTTTTACTCATCGATCTGTGGGCCATTGTCAGCGTGTTCAGAAGCGACAAGTCAGATGCACTCAAAGCGGCCTGGGCCCTGCTGATCGTCGCGCTACCGTTAATTGGCCTAGGTATCTGGGGCGTTGCTGGCCCGCGCGGTATCAAGCGCGGTACCGGGCCCACTTCCGACGAGCACAGCAAAGGCTGACATTTCCGAGCTCCACTTACAGGGGTTTCAATATGATCGATCAAGCGACAGGGATGAAATCAGGCGAACGCTATCGCGTGGAAAACGTGGAGCGCGCTCATCAGTTTCCAGGCTTCTTTCAAGACGGGAAGTATTATCTCGGCCCTGAACTTCTCACCGCCGTGGGCTGGCTCGAAGGTACACGCTTCATCTACGACAGCCTGGATGCTGAAGGTGAGCCCGTATTTCCAAACCGAGCGGCAGGCACGGTCGAAGGGCTGACGTTGACCCTGGTCGATGGCACCTCCCTTGAGCTCTCGCGGATCGAGGCCAGCGACCCCATTGCACCCCTTGACCCCAGCGCCTCGGCTACGAAACGAGAAGCGCCTGACCGTGGCGCTCCGCTCAGAGGGCCTCTGCGCGGCAAGGTCGTGGTCATCACCGGCGCATCCAGCGGCATAGGCCGAGCCGCCGCGCATGCCTTTGCGTGCAAAGGTGCTCGCCTTGTACTCGCCGCACGCGATGAAGAGGCGTTGTTCGACGTGCTGGATGAATGCACCGATTGCGGTACGGATGCCATAGCGATCACGACCGACGTCACCCACAGCGACCAGGTTCAAGCGCTTGCCGCTCAGGCCGCAGACTTTGGACAGGGACGGATCGATATCTGGGTCAACAATGCCGGGGTCGGCGCGGTCGGCAATTTCGAAGAAACGCCGTTGGAGGCGCACGAGCAGGTCATCCAGACTGACCTGATCGGTTACCTGCGAGGGGCCTACGTCGCCCTTCCCTTCTTCAAGGCACAGGGCAGCGGCATTCTGATCAACACGCTGTCGCTGGGCAGCTGGGTGGCACAGCCCTACGCCGCCGCGTACTCGGCGAGCAAGTTCGGCTTGCGCGGACTGACCGAGGCATTGCGGGGCGAATTGACTGAGTTTCCCAACATCCATGTGTGCGATATCTATCCAGCCGTCATGGACACACCAGGCTTCCGAGACGGCGGTAACTACACCGGGCATGCGCTGACACCGCCAGGCCCCGTATACGATCCCGAAATGGTGGCGAAGGCTATGGTGGCCTGCGCAATCTCGCCTCGTGCTCACACCACGGTTGGCTCTGCGGCGCGCCTCGCGCATTTGGCCAGCTACCTGATACCAGGCCTGCCTCTGTTGTCAGGAAGGCTGACGCGCTGGGGGATAAATCGCAGTCCCATGGCCGAAGCATCATCAGGCAACCTCTTTGAGCCTCCGAGTGGCAGGAGGGGTATCAACGGAGGTTGGAGGAAGCCAAAAGATAAAACGCCCCTGCTGATCGGCGCAGCGGCGCTGGGAATCCTTGTGGGTTTTACATTCACACATTCACGACGCAGGGATAGATAGAGAAAGTCTGCTTACAGAGGAATGAGCGTGGTTGCGAGATCACGTTCGATCCTACTCTGCTGACGAGCTTGTGGGATTAACCGGGCGATAGTCCTTCCCTGCTACCGCTCTCAGGTAAGCAGCGTCAGCCTCCAGACGAAGATCGCGCCATTCCTGCCAGGAGACAATTCCTCGACGATCCATCTCATCGGCCTGGCGGAGCAATTCCTCGTGATAGTCGTCCGGCGAGTCCATGCGCAATGCCCTGTCTTCAAGCACCCGATACCAAACTGCCAAACAATTGAGCTTCAGCAATTGGGCGGCGGAGAGGTTTTTCTCGAACGTTCGCATCAGGAGGCCTCACACGCTGATGAAGGGTTGAGTCACGAAGATTGCAGAGGTTCAGCAGAGCGGTGCCAGCGGCATGGATGCGTCCAGAGGGTCGCCCCCGCTATAGATACGCTCACGGATGCGAATTGATGGCACTGACTCAAGTTGGAGTGAATTTCTTGAACGCTGGCGATGTCGTAGTGATGGCGCGCTGCTACGTCTTGCTGGATGAAAGCAAGCAGACCTGGATGTCCCTCCCTTCCTGCAGCCGCATGTCCGAGTACCCGTATGAAAGAGCTGCTTTCCGCTGCGAAGATAATTCGCCCAACTGTTCTCATCGTTGAGGACGAACCCATGATTCGAGAGCTTTTGACCCTGTACCTGGAAGAATGGGGGGCCATGGTGACAGCGGTGGCGACTGCCGATGACGGCAATGAGGCGTTGAGGAAGCAAGATTGGACGCTGCTGATAACGGATGTACAAACGCCTGGTTTACTCAATGGGGTTGATCTTGCCTGGATGGCAAGCCAGCAAAAACCTCAGACGCGCATCATTGTCATGAGCGGATACTACGAATTTGCAGGGAGAGTGTTGCCGCCAGGTGCGGAGTTCCTTCCTAAGCCGTGGCCAATAACCCAGCTCCAGGAACTGCTCTGCGCTCAGCTTAACCACGCCGACGGGGCTGGAAGGTCGACGTCTGCCAGGCTTGATCCTTTCCAAACGTTCGCGAACAAAGCTTAAGGACGCCACACACGCCTGCACCGGTTCTTTCGCGCAACCCGTCGGCCTCGGCTAAAACCCACGGAGTAAACACCCCGCGCCCCGACGTCCGAGTTGAACACAGACTTTCCTGTGTGACGACATGAGGTGAAAGATCATGGCTAACAACCAAACCAATCGTGGCCATCAAGGTGGCACTGCTCAGAACAATCCTGGCAATTTTGCCAATGATCACGAGAAGGCGTCGGAGGCAGGTCGCAAAGGCGGGCAGAGTTCAGGCGGCAATTTTGCCAACGACCGTGAGCGTGCCTCCGAAGCGGGCCGTAAAGGCGGGCAAAACAGCCACGGCGGCGGTCGCGGTAGCGAAAACCGCTAACTGGCGGTGATCCAGTGCCAGGGCAATAGCTGCCCTGGCACTTTTCTCCTGAACGGCCATCAGGAAACCCTTTCCTTCCACGCTTCGTATCTGGCAAGAAGCGGCTGGACACTCAACCCATGCAGCAGAATACTCAACGCCACCACTGACAGCACCAGGTTGATGCTCTGCGCGGCCAACGTGGGAAGCAGCCCATGATTGAGGGCATAGAACAGGTAGTAGAAGCTACCGATACCTCGGATACCAAACCACCCCAAAAGCCCACGCTGGCGGATATCCAGCACTCCCCGAGCCGGAAATAGCAGGATACTGATGGGGCGAATGACAAAAAACAAAGCGCCGGCCACCAGCACTGCCCGCCAGTCCCAATGCTCAATGAGCACTACCCCGAGCAGGGTCACCAGAAACACTTCCATTGCCCGTTCGATCAGGCTACCGAAAGCCAGCATGTCACCGAACATGATCCCCGCTGCTACCTGCGAGTCGTCGAGCCCTTTCACATCGCCTTTGACGGCTAGCTCCGGCGCGACGTGCTGGTGACCAACCACAGGCTGCACCAGATGTTCAGCAGCCGGCTCCTCTGGGCTATTGGCGGTCTGAACCTCCGCCTGCCGTAAACCCAGGCCCGCAGCGAACACCGCGAGGAACCCATAAGCCTGTATCGACTCGGCGCTCACGTATGCCAACGCAATCAGGGCAAGGGCCAGATAGTCATTGGGCGAGACGGTGCTGTCGTCGTTGCGCAGACGCAAGAACAGCGTGAGCTTGCCCAGGCCGCGACCCATCCAGTAGCCAAGCAACAGGCCTGCGGTTACTGCCCACAGCATGTCCTTGAGCAACCAGTCACTGAACCAGGCCTGGCCATTGTCCTGTTGCAAGAACAGTCCAAGCAGGACGAAGGGAAACGCCACGCCGTCGTTGAGCCCTGCCTCACCCGACAAGCTGAAGCGGACGATATCATCGTCCTGGGCATCAACCACCTGCACCAGGGTTGCGAGCACGGGGTCAGTGGGTGCGAGGATGGCCCCGATCAGCAGCGAGACGCCCCACCCCAGGTTCAGGCCGTAATGCACCACCAGCGTTACCCCACCGATGCAGATCAACATCACCGGCCCCGATAGAAAAAAGGCGCTGCACCAACGGCGGTTGTGCAAGGGCAGGCGCAATTTCAAGCCACTGAAGAACAGCGAAAACAACACCGCGACCTCTGTCAGGTGCTCCATCCACCCGCTCGACTTGCTCAAGTCCAGTTGAAGAAAACCCAGCCCCGATGTACCCAACCCGATACCTAGGGCAAGGCACACTACAGATGAGGTCACAGGGATCCAGCGCAGGTAGGAGGATGAGAGTGCGAGCAGCAGCAAGACTGCGCCCAGCATGGCGAACCAGACAATGAAGGTCATCTGCGCAGAAGCCTTGGGAAAGTTTTCAAGTATTCTTTTTGACTTTCCGGCACGCCACGTCGTTCCGCTGCGCTTATTGGGCTCACCCAATAACTGAGGTGAATGTAAAAAAAAATTTCAGCCCTTCACTGCGGTCAAACCCTATAGATCGCAGTGGAGATTACGTCATGAAATTCGCCCAGTTCTGCCAATGGCTCGCCAACCACGCCGGTAAGCCGAGCACCTTTTTGATCGCCGTGGTGTTGATTGCCATGTGGGCTGCCTCTGGGCCCTGGTTTCACTACAACGATACCTGGCAACTTATCGTCAACACGTCGACCACCATCATCACATTCCTGATGGTTTTCCTGATCCAGAACACCCAGAATCGGGACAACGACATCATCCACGTGAAGCTCGACGAACTGATTCGCGCTACGAAATCTGCGGAGCAGTCGGTATTGGATCTCGAAGCGCTCGATAACCGGGAAATCCATAAACTTCGCAAGGAATACCAGGCGATGGGCAGCGAATGTGACCCGCACCATCAGGCGCCTGCTGAACATCAGACGGACGATGCTGCTCGGGATAACCTGCAGCGCTAGAGACCTTGTTGGTCGGACGGCGGGAGAGTTGAAGGTACATTTGCAGGGTGAAGCGCCTGGCCAATTGCTTGAGCGAGCACGTCTATCGACCACGGTTTGAAGAGGTAGGTAACGGGCGGTGTCACCTGAGAAGCATCAAGCTGGTAGCCAGAAGTCAGAATGGCGGGTAGTCCAGGCCACCTTTCGTGTGCCATGGAGATGAACTCCATGCCTTTGATACTTCCCGGAACACCATGGTCGACAACGATCAACGAGCAGTCGCTCTTAAGTCCCATCAAGTGAATCAAGGCATCTTCGGAGTTATCGAACGCGTCGCACGTGGCGCCCAGCTCGATCAGGATGTCCACCAGTAGGGTCTGAAGCGTTGGATCGTCTTCTACCACAATTACCGTCTTACCTGACAACGACAAACCCTTGATGTCGAGCTTCATCACCTGCTCCAGGCCATGGTTAGATGTTCGAGTGTTTCACTCATCCGGACATGCGTCTAGGGGGCTAAAGGCCACCCATGCTCAATGGCCTTCTAACTTCGTCAAATGGGCCAAGCCTTCACGCATGAAAATCTCCACGGTCTTTAGGCCCACGCCCTCGAAACTCAGTAGCCAGCGCTTGAATCCCTCAGCATTTGATCCTTCCTGCAGTACCTCAAGTTGGGCACCCAGTTCCACTTCTACCTTATTGCCAAGATCATGCAGTCGTCGGGCAGTGGATTCATCGTAGCGTGCATAGCCGGCCTGGCCGAGGACTCTGACCAGTGTTGAATGAGAAGCCTGGGCAAGCTTAGCCGGTGTATCCAGGCGCTGCTGCTGGACAAGAATCCGGTACGCCTCCACTGCTACGGTGGAGCGGATGCGCTTTCCCATGAGAAAGCTGGCCAGCAACCATCTGAACACGCCAAGGGTATCCGTGACCTCAATGCCGAGGTCACAGGCAGTTATAGTCTTCAACCTTTACTACGGCGCGGATCAGCAGATCGTGGGTAGGTGCGTTCCTCTTCGATAGTGCCATCCGCTTTATGGATCTTGACCGACGCCGTCTTGCCATCAAAGAAATCCGCAAGGGCGCTGACCAGCTCATGCTTCGTCGCCGCTCGTTTGGAGGCGCGTTCAGCACCGGCTTTCTTCAATTCCCATCCTTCTGATGTCGGACTGAGGTGGTAGTAGTCCATCGTGTGCTCCTCTTGGCTAAATGGATTCGCCGTCATCCTGGATGTCTTCCTCTGCCTCGGCTGCCTCCGTTGCATCAGCGTCATTGAGTGGCGGCGACGTGGGCTTTTCCGGATCGTTAATGAAGGGCACGTCGCTTGGCCCTTTTTCTTCGGAGCCTTCGGTTTTCGGCTGCATGGCAATACCTCAAAGCAGATGGATCGGGGCGCCGGGCTTCAAGTACCTTCAGCAACCCCCGAGAATTTTTTGACATCGATAGGTTGCGCTACGAATTCAGGGCCATCGCCGGCGAGCCGCCACTTCACCTTAGCGATGCCATAGCGCTCGGCCATCGGTCGACTGACCAACTTGATTTTCTGCTGACTGAATCTTGGGATGATGCCAACGCCGGCATCGCAACTGGCCCAGTGCCAAGCCACGGCGTTGTCCATTTTCTCCAAGCGGATGATGAACGTCCGATGGTCACCGTGCAGGTCATACTCGATTACGTACAATTGAAGTGCTGGCACAAGATCCGCTCCCTAGTTCATACGCTATTGAGCAAGCCGTAGAAGAGATAATTCCATTGGATTGCCAGGGGGCATGCACATCGCTCATGGATGGAAAATGTGCCAACTGCGTAAATTCAACGCGGTTCGTGAATCGGGCACCCATTGTGCGTAGCGCGAAACTGCGCTGACATTTCGTATGAGGGCCTGCGCACCCGCATGATGCCTCCCAGGGGACGATGCGCAGCCAACCCATGCCAGGGGCTGAATGCCATGCCATCATCGATGTCGCGTACCTTTTCATCATCCCAGGCGGCCTGCGGTTCGACCTCTACCCTGGCAACTGTCACGTAGGGGCTCAACGCTTCCGACCATTTCACTGATGCGTCCTCGATGGGCATCTTCTCGATGTCAGTGGCCAGCTGCACACGCAGCTCCCAGATGCCGCCGTTCTGCCTGAAAAACGCCTCTACGGCATGGCGAAGCCCGTCCGGGTCGCCCTTCAGCTCCACTTTGAGATCAGTCAACTCGGTTAGCGAGGGCGACACAGGAACAATGGCCAGCTTGGCGTAATAAGGGCCGTAGAGGATCGGCACCACCGTGGTGAAGGTCTCGCCCAGAATATGCGTCTGGGGATGGCCACCGAGGCTCTTCAGCGTAGCGCTTTCGCCGCCCACCGATTCGACCAGCGATTCCACTCCCCGCAGTGCGGCTGACAGTGCCTTCTTCATGCCTGGTGCCTTGTCCGTCGTCTTCGCGAGCATCTTCAGCGTTTTCAGGAACGCCTTGGGCGTTGCCGAGGTGAAGGCTTTGGCATTCTCGGTGACGAAGTCCTGGGTCACCTGCCCCTCACTGCCAGGTAGGCGGGAGCCTTCGACACCCACGATCTTCAGTGCCAAGCCCCTCGGGGTCGATACCTTGTCATCGAGCACATCCCCTGGGTTGGTGGAAAACCGCAGAAAGGCCGGCAGCGTAGCGGGCTTGGCAAAGGCACCTTGTGCCAGTTCCGCTGGCAGTCCTTCGAGGATGGTCACTTTCCCGCGCAGCAATCCGTGTCCCTTGGCATGGACACTGCGGTTGGCGTGGCCGTTGTCCTTGAACGTGGTTTCCATGATCTGCCGTAGGGTTTCAGCCAGCTCCCTGCTCGTCTCGGCTTCGTCATCCGGAATTTGCTCGAAAGAGGGCTGGAAGCGCAGCGGCATAATTGCAACGGGTGTATCCGGTTGGTTATTCATCAGGATTCTCCGGCTGCCTCAAGGGCACTGATTGGCGTTAACGCATGCTTGCGCTCTATTTGGCGAGGTCAGTTTTCAGGCGCTGACCCGCATAGGCCTGTGCGTCCTCAGCCTTCTTCACGACGGCGGCAGTGCCGAAGAACTCGTGCGTCACGCCGTCGTAGACTTTGCGATCTACCGCCACACCTGCTGTGCGTAGCGCCTGCTCCAACTGGGCGCCATCGTCGCGCAGCGGATCGATTTCCGCGTTGATGATGGTCACCGGAGGCAAGCCATGCAGGTCAGCCTTGACGAGGTTGATATGTGGATCCTGGACATCGGCAGGCGAACTGGTGACTTGGCCGATGAACCACAGCATCATCGGACGATTCAGCGGCATGGCATCGGCGTACTTGAGGTAGGAAGCGGTATCGGTGCTCGACTGCGCAACCGGATACACCGAAAGGACGTGTTTCGGTGCTGTCAGGCCAGCATCTCGGGCGCCCATTGCAGTAGCGACGGCGAGGTTGCCGCCTGCGCTTTCGCCGGCCAATGCCAGGCGCTCTGGATCCCCGCCAACGGAGGCGGCGTTTCTTGCCAGCCAACGGTAAGCCGCCAGGGCATCGTCATGCGCAGCGGGGAATTTGTGCTCAGGAGCCAAGCGGTAATCGACCGATACCACCACGGCATCGGCTTGCTTGGCCAACCCGCGTGCGCCGCCATCGTAAACTTTCCGATCTGCTATCACCCAACCGCCGCCGTGGAAGAACAGCACCGCTGGGTGAGGGCCATTGCCTGGCGGCGTATACACCGTGGCCGGCATGGAGCCTGACGGGCTGGGTATCGAGATTTCCCGCGTGGTGACGCCGGGCACCAATGACTCGGGGCTCGAACTGCGTTTCTGATCTTCCAGCATGCCCTTCACAGCATCGGCCATGGTCGGCTGCTGACGGGCCTCCTGAGGCGTGGTCTTCTCGATGGCCTTGGCATCGAAGCTGGCAAACTTGTTCAGCAGCTTCTGCATGTCGGAATCCGTGCGCAAAAGACTTTTGGTGCCACTCACAGCAAGCTCGGAGACCGAGCGCTTTTCAGGATCGCGGGCGCACCCGCCCAGCGCTATCGAGACCCCCAAGACCGAAACCGCAGCCACCCAATGGTACTTTTGCATAGGACACTCCCAAGGCGAGGGCGAAGGTTTCTTCGCCTGTCTTAAGCTCAGGGCGCCCTACTCCAATGGCGTTCAGCCAGTTCTTGAAATGTCGGACAGATGGGCATCCAGCATGAATTCGACCAGTGTTGCGGCGCAGGCCGTAATCCCCTCCAGAAGCACCATTTCGAAGCCATGGGTATTCTCGGTCGGTATAGCAATGCAACCAGCCCGGGCATCGATCCCGGCGCTCATCACCGCGCTTGCATCGGATGCAAAATCGACGAGCAATGCCGACTGGGGCTTAAAGCCGGCCTTTAGGCCAGCGGCGATCAGGCCCTGCACCACGGTGCGGCTGTAGTATCCCTTCTGGTCGCCGGTATTGATGATCGGGTTGGCCGAAAGCTCCGTGCCATATTCCTCAAGTACAGGGCCGACCTCGACAGCGATTGTAGTGTCGCCGGGCAGTCGGGAAGCTGCGTACATGGCGCCGGCATTCGACTCTTCCTCCAGCGTCGTAAGCACGAACCAAACGTCCTGCTTCAGTTTTTCTCGCCGTTCACTCAGCAGCTTCGCACAGAGAATGACAGCGCTCAGCGGAGCTCGGTCGTCGAGGAAGTGAGCGGCAATACAGTCATGTACCTTGAAGGGCTTACGCCAGTGCTGACTGAGCACGACTCGAGTACCAGGCCGAACGCCAAGTTGCTGGAGATCCGACTGGCTCTTGCGCGTGACGATATAGACATCTTTCCACTGAACATTTCCTGCCAGCACGTCTCTTCCATTCGAAGTACGACCGCTGTTGTGCATGGAACCGTAGGACAAAACACCCGGCAGGATGTGTTCATCGCCCAGGATATCGACAGGGCAGACACCGAAGCTTATCGGTTGCGAACCACCTAGAGCGAGCACCTCCAGGGTGCCGTTCTCCAGCACATTTTTGACGATCATCGCGATCTCATCGAGGTGGGCCATAACGCGTATGGCTGCCTCTGGGCTACCAGTGCGGCCCCCACGAATCACCCCCACCACATTGCCAGCAGGGTCGATGTGCGTGTCATCACAGAATAGGCGCAGCTCGCGCAGACAAATGGCCCGTACTTCATCTTCTTGTCCGCCCGGCCCTCGGGCGTTGAGGAGCTCGGTCAGTAATGCCTCAGTCGTCAAAACGTTACCTCCATGTTTGCACGCAAACGTGTTCAGGCCAGTTGGATGTAAACCGAGTAGCTACCCAATAACACCCAGAACACCAGAAAGATCCACGGCGTCCGTAGCGAGAACAGCAATGACTTTCGATGCCCTGCACGCGAGGTTTCCGCCTCACAGAACAGCGGCGACTCGTCGTAAGCCAACCCCATCAATGGCTCGCTGCGCAGCAGGTGGCTCTGCTTGAACTGCCAGTGATCGATGATGTTGTACGCCGCCCGGATGCCAGGCCAGGCGTTGAGCGAACTCAGTACCCCGAGCAAGGCGAGGAACGCGGGCACGATGAGGGTGAACATCTCGCCCCACCCTTGATTGAGGTTTCCCATGGATGAGACGAAAGCGATGACCAGGAATGACTGCGCCGCCAGGTAGGCATCCGTACGGTTGGCCAGGATGCTGGTTTCGTACTGGATCTCACGCCGGTAAAAATCCAGACGCTCCTTGGGAGAGCCAAACATCCTGGCATTGTGCTCGCTGATCTCGTGCTCAGGGGTCGCTGGGGTAATGATTCGAGACACTCGCTACTCCGGGAATTGGGCTCCGAGCGAAGAGATGAGACTGGAGCTGAGTCCGGTAGAACAGGCGATGGGGCATGGAATTCAATTGGATTGATATTCCGCACCGCTCGTCGTACCAACCGCAGATTGAAACCAACACGCGCAGGCCAGGCTTTTCGAACCGGTATGAACGTTCTCAACTGCAGGAGCTTCTACCATGCGCGACTTCCCTACCCCACCCTTCCCTTCGCAGCCTCAAAATGTCCCCGGCTCACAACGCAAGATGGAGCCTTACCCGGATTGTGGTGAGCAGTGGTATACCGGCCACAATCGACTCGAAGGCAAGATTGCCCTTATCACCGGAGCAGACAGCGGCATCGGGCGGGCAGTGGCGATTGCCTATGCCCGTGAAGGCGCCGACGTCGCTATCGCTTATCTGAATGAGCATGACGACGCGCAAGAAACCGCGCGCTGGGTTGAGTCCGCAGGCCGTCAATGCCTGTTGTTGCCCGGAGACCTGGCGCAGAAACAGCACTGCTACGACATCGTCGAAAAGACCGTCAGCCAGTTCGGGCGTATCGACATCCTGGTCAACAACGCGGCGTTCCAGATGTCCCACGAGACCTTGGAAGAGATCGACGATGATGAATGGGTGAAAACCTTCGATACCAACATCACCGCCATCTTCCGGATTTGCCAGGCGGCCCTGCCTTCCATGCCCAAGGGCAGTTCGATCATCAATACGAGCTCGGTCAATTCCGACGATCCATCCCCCAGCCTGCTGGCCTACGCCACGACCAAGGGGGCCATTGCCAACTTCACTGCTGGCCTGGCTCAGCTGCTAGGCAAGAAAGGCATTCGGGTCAACAGCGTTGCGCCAGGGCCTATCTGGACGCCTCTAATTCCTTCCACCATGCCAGATGAAGCGGTCAAGAACTTCGGTTCGAAAACACCACTGGGACGTCCTGGTCAACCGGTGGAGGTCGCGCCGATCTACGTGCTGCTGGGCTCCGACGAGGCCAGTTATATAAGTGGCTCACGTTACGCAGTGACTGGGGGCAAACCGATCCTTTAGCGAAAAGAGGCTCGCCGAGTTGGCGAGCCTCAAACCGTTTTGCGTGGCAGTTTCAGCGTTTGTGCTGATCGTGATCACGGGCCGTTTTTTGCGCTGTCGAGTCATGTGATGTGCCGGTGGATCCATCCGGACGATGAGCATCGTTGTCTCGCTCCTCTTCCCCATGCGGCCTTGTCTGCGCACCTTCTTTTTGCCTGTCGCTCACTTTCTGCATGTTGCTCTCCTCCAATTGCCTTTGAACAAGGGAAGCCAATCCACGGGGCAAAGTTCAGGTCAGTGACACTTCAGGAGATGGGCGGGCAACAGGGGCGATGAACCAATTACCCCAGGCTCGCGTCCACCGCAAAACAAGCGAGTCGATTCTGGAATGGAAAACGACCCTGTACTGGCCGCCCTCGGCTATCTCAAAAACAACAAACTGATTTTGACCACCGCAGAATCGTGCACTGCGGGCTGCATGGTGGCTTTGTTGGCCGCGGTACCGGGTACAGGAGAGGTGCTGGAAAGCGGCTACGTCGTCTACTCACCCAGCGCCAAGAAACGCCTGCTGGGGGTCAGCGCCGAAACCATCGAACGATACGGCCTGACCAGCGAAGCAGTAGCTTGGGAAATGGCCTTGGGCGCCTTGAGAGACAGCGATGCAAATGTTGTGATCGCCACCACCGGGGTAGCCGGGCCGGCGCCCGAATCCGGGATACCACCGGGGACGATGTGCTTTGCGTGGGCTTTCGCCGGCGAGCCAAATGCCGTTTTCACGCGCACTCAACGTTTCTTCGGCGAGCGGTCTGAGGTCATGCGCCAAGGTGCCCTGTTCGGGTTGACCCGGCTTTCCTACTATCACCAGCGCTGGTTACGCGGTGAGCGCGCCTGAGGGCTGTGGTCATGTCGGAAGATGAATTGGTATCCAGACGTCACCCTGTTCAAGAAAATATGCCGATGCAGCAGCGCGTCTGGCGCTTCGAGCGCGTGGGGTGGTACGTGCTCGTGGCCATCGTATTGCTTGCCTTGGCAGGCCTCTTCGGTAATGGCCCGCTGAGGGATGCCGAGGTGGTGAGCCAGGATGGCCGGGTACGGGTCGAGTACCAGCGCCTCAGCCGAAGTGGCACGACAGACAGCCTTTTCATCACCGTTCAGGGTATCTCCGGTCAGCCGGTGGAGGTGCAACTTGAGGGATCGTTCCTTCGTAACGCCAGTATCGAGACGTTGCAACCGCAGCCGCAACTGTCGATGTCCCATGGCCAGGCCATGCTGTTCCAACTGGGTACTGGGCAAGATGGCTTGGCCACCTTGTACCTGACCCTTAGAAGTGATCACGTGGGCACTCTGGAGGGTAGCGTCAGGGCTGGCCCCCAAAGCGCCGTTCACTTTTCCACATTTCTTTACCCTTAGGAGTGCGTCATGGATTCGATCCTCCGCGCAGCCGGGATGTACGTCGCCCTCATGCTGCTGTTTCGCGTAGCCGGGCGGCGCTCACTGGCCGACCTGACGACTTTCGACTTCGTCTTGCTACTGATCATTGGGGAAGCCACCCAGCAGGCACTTCTGGGCGAGGATTTTTCATTCACCAATGCCATGCTGGTGATTGCCACGCTGATCGTTTTGGACGTCGGCCTTTCGCTCGCGAAGCTCAACTCCAAGCCCTTGGCCAGGTTTCTGGATGGGCACGCTACCCTGGTTGTTGAGAATGGACGTTTTCTGCATCACCGCATGCGTCGGGCACGCCTCACGGAGGACGATATCCTTGAGTCAGCGCGGGACAGCCAAGGCATCGAGAACATAGAGCATGTCAAGTTCGCCATCGTCGAACGCAATGGAAAGATTTCGATCATTCCTGCTGAGTGAGACACCAGGTAGCCAGTGGTAGAGCCCAGGCCCGATTAAAGTGCCAATATCGCCTGGCTATGGTCGATGGTAGGGATGGGCATCAATTCGCGCCGAGATACCAGCCAGGCCCGCATCCGCTCGGTATCAAAAATCTGACCCTCTTTCATCATCACCAGAATGAGCGCCTGGGACATTCGGTAACAGCCGCATTGAGAACAGTGTCGCTCTTCCCAGCCACTGGTGCATTCGACGGACTCAGCTTGCCCCGCGCAAATCAGACAACTCATGTAAGCCCCCTTTTGTTCTTGTTCCCTGCAGGGTAAATGCGAGGGGACGAAGCGCCCTTTTGTCTCGCTTTACATGAGATATCCATGCCAATCCTAAATTCCCTCTATTTGGGCGGCGCTCACACAAGACGAACCAGACGCCAGATAGCCCTGTCGGAATCAGAACACGTGATCTCGAAGGCATACCGATGGAAAGAGAACCGGTAGAAGCTCAACAGGGTGCACCTCAGCGTGATGAGGGTGGATGGTTGCCCCTGGAGCAGTATGGTGCGCTCGGCGATGGGCGCTCTGTGGCACTGATTGGTCTGGACGGTTCCATCGACTGGTGGTGTGTGCCGCACATGGATTCACCTCCCCTATTCGACAAGCTGCTGGCCCCTCAGACTGGAGGCTTCTTTTCCATTACCCCTAGCGAGGCATTCGTTGCTGAGCGCCGCTACCTGGCAGACAGCAACGTCCTTGAGACAATCTTCATTACCAGTCAGGGTCGTGCCCGGCTGACGGAATCCTTGAACAGTGGCCCTGCTGGACGCCTGCCTTGGGCCGAACTCGCCAGACGCATCGAAGGTATCGAGGGTAAGGTCGACTTCGACATCGCCATCGACTTCGGAACCCAAGCCGACACGGTAAGCCCCTACGTGGCGCCGAATGACAATGCCTGCGTTTTTCATGCGGGCCGAATACTCGGCATGTTCCTGCACGACCATCAGGTGCACATCGAACGCAAGGATGACATGGGCGTGCGTGCTGTCCTTAGCCTTGCAGCAGGACAACGCTCAGTGGTCGCAATCATCGCAGGACGAGATGAGCCCCTGGTGGTGCCCCCATTGGCCTTGATCGATGAACGCATCGACGGCTCGCATCGGGAGTGGTGCCAATGGTCGAAGGGGCTGGTCTACGACGGCCCGTACCAGACCCAGGTCATCAGAAATGCGCTGGCCCTCAAGCTGCTGCTGTCCTCTCCAAGTGGCTCGATCATGGCGGCAGCGACCTCATCCCTTCCCGAACGGATTGGCGGCAGCAAAAACTACGATTACCGCTTCGCCTGGATACGCGACGCTGGCTACACCATCGAAGCATTTCTGGGCATCGGCGCGCAGCCAGAAGCAAAAGCTGCATTCACTTGGCTGCTGCGCCGGCTGGATGAACATGGGCCACGGGTGTTTTATACCCTCGATGGTGCAATCGGTGATTGCGTGCGCCCGGTCGACCTGCCTGGCTACAAGAACTCCCCTCCAGTCGTCGGCAATGATGCCCGCGACCAACTTCAACACGGCGTCTTCGGCGATATCTTCGAAACAGCGCGCTGTTTCATTGACAGCGGCAATATTCTTGATTCCCCGAGCGCCATGCTCCTCTCAGGCCTTGCCGACCAATGCGCAGACTGTTGGCGTCAGCAGGACGCCGGTATCTGGGAGTTGCCGGAAAAACAGCATTACACGATGTCTAAAATCAGCTGTTGGCAAGCCTTGAGCCGGGCCATCGAATTGGCCGATGGCGGTCACCTTCCCACTACATGCCGGGAACGCTGGGATCGCGAGCGACAGCGCATCCAGCAATGGATCGAGGCGCACTGCTGGAGCGAAGAGCGTCAGGCATACCTGTTCTATCCAGGCAGCGACCGACTGGACGCTTCACTGGCACTGGCCGTCAGGTTCGGTTACCCCAGCCAGGAACGTCTACGCAGCACGCTGGAAGCCATTGATCATGATCTGGGGGCCGGCGCTTTCCATTATCGCTACACCGATGCACAGGAAGAGGAAGGTTGCTTCCTGGCCTGCACATTCTGGCTTATCGAAGCCTGGGCCATTCTGGATAACCAGGATCGCGCCGAAGCCGCCTATGCAGACGCTTTGCGAGGGCTGTCACACGGTGTAGGCATCTACTCGGAGATGATCGATCCGCAGACTGGACAATATCTGGGAAACCTTCCGCAGGGCCTGACTCACCTGGCAGCCCTCAAGGCCGCAATGGCCATCGGGGGCTGCCATCCCGAACGATGACGCCAGACATCATCTGCGTTGAACCGTCTCGCTTGGCGGCCACTCAACCACAGGCAAGTTTTCCATTCTTTCAATCCGTGATGAGGTAACGCCATGAACGCTATCGACTTACTGATTCAAGACCACAAGTTGGTAAAGAAGCTGCTCGAAGAGCTGTCGACCACCACCGAGCGAGCAGTGAAAAAACGGGCCGATCTACTCCACAGGATCGAGCAGGAGCTGCAGATTCACACCGCGCTCGAAGAAGAAATTCTCTATCCGGCCATCAAGGAAGCGGGTGGCAAGGAAGAAGCGAAGATGTACTACGAGGCCAAGGAAGAACACCGGACTGTTGACTCCCTCGTCCTACCCGACCTCCTGCATACCGAAACCGGCACCGTCGAATTCGCCGGGCGGGTCAAGGTCATGAAAGAGTTGTTGGAGCATCACATCGAGGAAGAAGAAGGCGAGCTGTTCCCCACGGCGAAGAAGCTGCTCAGCAAGGACATCCTTGAGGAGCTGGGGCGAACCATGGAAATGCAGAAAAAGATGCTCAAGGGCGAGAAGCGAGCGGCTTAGTCAAGCGATCACCTGCCAGCGCTCAGAACGCTGGCAGGTGATTAGTTTCAGATATCCCATCATCAGTTGGAAAGTTTCATGGAATATTGGATCGGGTTACTTGAATGGCCTGCCATGGTGATGACCGTACTGGCAGCCTGGTGCATCGGTTCGCGCCGTCCGGGTAGAAGGAAGATAGGATTCTGCTGTTTCATCGCAAGCAACGTGCTGTGGGCTGTGTGGGGCTGGCAAGCACAAGCCTGGGCTCTGATCATCCTGCAGTTTTGCCTTTGCGCCATGAATCTGCGAGGGTGGCGGAAGAACACACAACTGGAAATTGCCGGGTGATATCGCCCTGACAAGCCGGTGAGGCTAGCTTCTAAAGCATGCAGGTCTCCCTTCTCGCCAAGCTTCCTTCCCTGGAAGCAGTGAGAGCGGATCACGCAGCAGGCTTGAGCACCACTTTCGTCCAACCATCATCCCGCGCATCGAAATGCTTGTAGGCATCTGGGCCTTCGGCCAATTTCAAACGATGGGAAATGATCTGCGAGGGCTTGGCGCGCCCATGATGGATGAGCTCTGCCAGGCGGCGATTGTAGGCCTTCACATTCGCCTGGCCTGTCCGGATCTGCTGGCCCTTGAACCAGAACGCACCGAAGTCGAAGGCCATCTTGCCTTCCTTCGCCAGTTCGTTTTTCGCTCCAGGATCTTCTGGCACGAACACACCAACCACGCCAATGCCGCCTGTGGCCTTGGTTGAAGCGACCAGGTTGTTCATGGTGAGGTAGTTCGCTTCATGGCCATGCTTGTCGCAGCACTGGTAGCCCACGCACTCACATCCCCGGTCGGTGCCTTTGCCATGGGTCAGGTTCATGATCTCTTCCACGGCCTTCTGCTCGACTGCGTTGATTGGGGTTGCCCCCAGCTGCGCGGCAAGTTGCAGACGATCCGGTTGGTTGTCGATGACGAACACCTGAGATGCACCTTTGATGATTGCCGAATGGGCGGCCATCAGGCCGACAGGCCCTGCGCCGTAAATCGCAATGCTTTCACCCGGTAGCAAACCGGCAAGCTCTGTTGCATGCCAACCTGTAGGGAAGATATCCGAGAGCATGACGTAGTCATCCTCACGCTCTTGGGCATCTTCCGGTAGTACCAGGCAGTTGAAATCCGCATAGGGCACGCGCAGCAATTCGGCCTGCCCGCCCTGATACGGGCCCATCTCGGCAAAACCGTAAGCGGCGCCCGCAGCACCAGGATTCGCTCTAAGGCAGAACCCAGTGAGGCCTTTTTCACAGTTCTCACAGAATCCACAGCCAATATTGAAGGGTAAGCAGACACGGTCACCGACTTTGACCCTGTCGACCCCTGCCCCCACCTCGATCACCTCACCGAGATTTTCGTGACCAAAGACTCTCCCGGCTTCAAACGAGGTGCGGCCCTCGTACATGTGCAAATCAGAACCGCAGATGTTGGTCGTGGTAATGCGTACCAGCACGTCCGTAGGCTTTTCAATTTTTGCGTCTGGAACATCCTTGACCGCGACGTCACGTGGGCCGTTGTACACGATGGCTTTCATGCTGAACTCCCAAAGTCAGGGGCGACGGAAATGCGCCCTACCTTTTTCAGGTAATCGCTGAGCCTCAGGTGTTCACCACAGTCTGTCGCAGCTCGGATCGGTGGTACTAATCATCGTTGCTCTATGATTTCGCGTCCTTGTATGTAGCGAATGAGGAAGACCTAATGAGGAGGCAAGGATGCGACATCGTGGAGCGGTATTTTGGGCTTGTGCAGATCCAGCTCTGCAGCTCCATTCCCATGTGGAGGAACTAGATGACGGAGCCAAGCTCGATGTTCAGGTTCGGCTTTCCCGCACAGGGGACACCCAGTTGTTCATCGGGATCTACGAGCGCTCGGGCTTGGCTAGGATTGAGGAAGCCTATGCAAAAAGGCCTGGTGAATACGTAACTAGGGCCATGGCGCGGGGCGCTGGCCGGGGTCGTGCCCTGGCTCTATCCGCCCAAGAACCGAAGCAGCACGTGGGGTGGGAGGACGAGACAATGGCTGATCAGCTAGCCCAGTTGGACGCTGAAGATCGCGTTCCTAGATCAGGTAGCTGCCGAACTGGAGCGCCAGGTTGGGCCCAGCCCTGTCACTCGAACTTTGGTCATCGCCTGGCTCACCGAGTGGGTGAAGAAATCGGGCGAATTGAAACCCGATTCCCCACAACTGCCTCAATCTCTCAAAGCGGCTTATGCCACCTGGACTCATCAAGCCGTGGATCGCTGAGAGGAAATTGCTACCCACGGCTTCCAGCTGCTTGTTCAAGCAAGCCGTTGCGAAGGCTGGTTGCGCTCGGTAGCGAGGCACCTCGCACGTCCCCCCCAGACCAAGGCACGCGTCATCAACCACTGAGGATCCATCCGCCTGGACGTGAATGGACGGCAAGACGATCTGCTGAACACCGATCAGCTCTTAGACCAGCAGCTCTACAACTCAGTATTGGAACGCCTGATCAAGTTTCGGGCTGATGCGCTGAATCGAAGGGCAACCGTCACATCCCATTTCAAACTCTACGACCTCTCCACTCAGATCGCACAGCACATCACGCTCACGGTCGAGCTCATCGGGAAGGTCAGTAAATGGAAGGACATAGACTCGTGGGAGGCTGTAGCCAAGCTGACTTGGCATAAACATATAGCCGGTGCGCAGACGCTCAACAGACGGGAACTCTCTATGCTGGTATGCGAGGGACTTCATCACTCAGCTCGGTATCCGCTCATGTATCTGAATCGGATACCGCCGTCCAAATTCGAACTAAATCCAATTAAATAGCTGCTGTTAAGAGCCACAACTTCCTATAGCAGCCTGAGCAAATGATACTAAATCCTCAAACCCCCCTTTTCCACTACGATCTAAGTGATGACCCCGAATCCCGAGGCAACGTGGCCCTTGCTCATCACACCGTCTCGAATCCCCAACCATCAAAACTTCCGCAGAGCTTTTACCCATTAGTTCTCCAGGCGAGACCCCAAGCATTGCACAGGCACTTCGGTACATCTCCGGATCAGGTTTAATAAGACCTAATTCAGCGCTCAGCGCATATCCATCAAGCCCAGGAAGTAAATTCTTCACGATCGAGCAATAGGGCTGCGCCAAATTAGAACATACCGCAATTTTGATTTTATTATATCGCAGTAGCTCAATAGCAGGCATTGCGTCATCGAAGGGAATTATGGATTTGAGTTCGAGATCAAGTTTCCGCTCTAGGTCAGTCCGCTGGTCGGTCGAAAGACTAATACCAAAAACATCAGCGGCTTCTCTAAGCCCACCATTGAGCGCCATGATCACGCTGAGGTCATTCGGGGATGCTGCGCGTCCCTGCTGTGCTCCGATACGAAGCAATTGCCTATAGGGATTCTGGCGGTCGCGAATTTTAAGAAACGTACCGAAGAGATCAAAAATCACCGCCGTTGTCATATGCCCTCTTCCAATACACCTCAAGCAGATCAATCCGCAGAACAGCTACTGCGCAACTACACCATAGATCGCCAAATCATTCACGAGCGTCTTACGACGCAGCATACCTGGAATTCTAAAGATATTTCTATAGGCGTAGAAGAACGCCGCCGGGATGAATAGCAAACCCAATCCATAGGTCGCAGTCGCAATAATTAATCCGGCAGGAATCGCCGCCAATGCCAGCATACCCCCCTTCACAATGCTCGACTTCGCAACCTGCCGTATATTATCAAGGTCAAACTCGACTTTTCCGCTTGCCTTCTCAAACGCAATAAGAACGATTGATTTTTTAGCAATATGCTTATAGTACCAAGTGACGGGGGCATCAGTCACAATCGCCCCATGCCGCTTCAAGTACCCAAGCATCACAACCTCTTTGAAATGGAACGTCTTCCCCGACGAGTCTTCGCAACGAACCTGACTACAAAGTGCGTCTAGATCTCCACTCGCCTTGAGATTGTAATTTTTGACAGTCAGTGTCATTTTCTTCAGTTCAGACATACCTTTCCTTAAGTATAAAAACATTAGCTCTATTAAGGTGTAGACGACGCGAAGCCTCGCAGATATGCGTGCCAGCTAGATTGGACTTAATAGATGATTAGCCCCGATGTTGCTCAACCGCGTCAGACAGTACCCTTAGCGGTATATTTAATCCAGCCTGCCAAATCTCCGGTTTAGCAAGAAATAATAGCTTTCACCCTCCTCTTGCAGTTGCCCCCGTAAGCTCAGAAGCAATGACATAGTGGTCGCTTTTGGTCAGGCTGCGCACCAGGGTGTAGCCATTCACATGAGCAACAATGCTTACCTCAGGGGTTACGACAGTCATTCCGTCGCGATTCATTCCGGAAAGATCGCAATAGACAAGCGCCGCAAAACGATCCCCCACTCGCGCCGCGTCCATCAGGAAAGCGTCAACCGCAACCCCCCAATCAATGCCGGCTGCCTGAACGACCTGTGGCGGAAGTCCGATCAATTCACAAGCACGCACGCTAGTCGTCCTCCTTAAATAATTTCGACAATTTTGCACGGATCAAACCCGCAGCTTTCTCCCGGATAGCCCCTCTGATTTGATATCAGGCGGCATCGACCTAGCACCGTATCGACTGAATGATGGGTATGACCAAACGCCCAAAAATCGGCCCGCTCGACCAAACCATGCCAACGGTTGTAATAAGCTGCACTGACATGCCCACCTTCCTCATCGCCCGAAACTTCAGGCAGCGGAGAATGGTGGGTTATCACAAAGGTCTTTCCATCAAATTCCCGGCTCAGCTCTCGCTCAAGGAACTCCTTGGTGGTCAGATTCTTGAAAACCAAATCCCCTGGCCGTAAACGACGATAATCCGCGTCCGCACGGATCATCCGGAAGTCATTCATCGCGCGCGCGCATGTTCTCGATGCGGCAGCCACATCTCCAGAGCTCGAAAAATCCGTCCATGCCGTCGCTGCCAGAAACCTCACACCACCGATCGTCATCGACTCGTTTTCCAGTATGTGGACATGCGGCGCTGCCGCAGCCCGCATCTTTTCGACCGTTCTGTCGAGATGTCCCTTGTAGTGCTCATGATTGCCGGCGCAATAGATCACTGGCTGTTTGAAGGCTTGGTTTGCCCACAAAACGCCTTTGGCTTGTATGCCGATGTCGCCGGCCAGCACGACAAGATCAGCCTCGACGTCGGGAGGATCGAAAGGCTTGAACTCGATGTGAAGGTCGGAGTAGATCAGTACTTTCATTTCTATTGGGGCCTTCGGGTCGCGCTACTGCCGGTACGGCTAACGCAGGATTTTGCTTGCCTCGCCGCAGGGCAATCTCGACTTATGCATATATTGAGAAAGCGTCTGAGACGGCTGCGCGCGAGCCAAACTGCGCCTTGTGCGTCAAATGCAATGACTATAGACATTTGCTAGTGACAACGCAAATTCAGCATATCGTTGCGTTTGCCAGGAATGTTCATGTCGCTTCGAACCGCCTATGCTGCAGCCTTGCAATTGCTTCGTGCGCGCCGCGAGACTTCGCAGCGTGAGCTAGCAAACGCAGCAGATCCCAGCTACGTCAGCCGCTTGGAAGCAGGGACTCGATCAGTGACGCTGGACGTTAGTCATGAGCTTGCGAAGGCACTGGGAGTGGATCCGCTGACCTTGCTGACACTGGCATACGCTGCAGAACGCGGACTGACGCCTGAACAGGTTGTGGATCAGCTTGTGAAAGACCTTGAGTCAACAGGATTGCTGGACAGTGAGATCCCAGCCTTGCCTTCTAAAAAGACACATCCCGTGGTGGCAGCGTCCCTGGAGCTGAGAGCACAGATCAGGGAGCTGATTGATCAGGGTCTGACACAGGCCGAGGTGGCTAGGAGGCTGGGGGTTTCTAGGCAGACGGTCAGTAATCGTCTTAGGAAGATGTGACTTACGATACTCATAGGGCATAGCCGGAGGTAAGCAGGTGCCGATGTGATCGAAAATAGGAAGATCGCCATGTTTGGTCTTCCAATCTCGACTTTACATGAACTGGGAACTTAACCGACCCAGTCATTGCGGAACGGAAGCCACAGCAATCTAGCAAGAAGGCTACAATGCTCTATTGCGCGCCTATCATGGAATACGAGCCCAAGTTACCCCTAAACAGCCTTTAAACTTTAACTACATAAAATCCAAAAAATTGACTCCAATCTCGCCAGAAGCGACATAGGCATACCATTCGAGCGGTTCAAACTTCTTCGCAACATCAGCACTGATAGACGAAACTTTATTTTGACATTCAAGAATTGACTTCTATAAAGCAAACGCCGCCTTGGCACAATACCGTCCTAACAACCCACCCATTCAAACTAAAAATATATTCTAGCAATCAAACCCAACAAAGCAGGAAGCATTGCAGAACACCATACTCCCCTGTCAAAAAACCCTTAAACCCATCTCCGCACACCATCACATCTAGTCGTTAAATATAAATCCTCACGACAAAGACACACTCACTCCTCCCGCCGAACCCTGTCAAAATATAAGCAAGTGCGCCTTTAAACCAGACGCACTTAAGCCACCAACCAAGCCAACCACTTAAAGTCCAACACCAATAAAACAATGTCCAATTACAAGAACGGAGCAACCATTACTCACCGAACGCTTGCCTGATTTTCTCTGGATCTTTAATTAAAACTTTACTTTTTACCCAGGCAACAAAAATGACCACAGGATCGTTCGCGAGCTTCATCCCTTGGTGAACATTATCAAGCCCTCGAACCACCAAGTATATCCCACCGGCTAATACTGCTAGGTAGAAATCAGAGTTCGCTTCACTCCACGGCCCACTCTCGCCATACGCCCTATGTGATGCAATGAAAACCCCCACCATAACTTCTGTAATCCCGTAGGTAGCCCTCCACCTCAAACGCATGAAAAAAGGGCTCCACCGAATATCAAAGTAAGAGCTCCTACAATTACAGAAAACCGACCAGTATTCGTAAAATCCGACCATAGCTTGCCGAACAAATCTGTAGCGCACATCCCTACACTGTACAACGTCAAGAGAAAAACAAAAGAAAACAAAAAGATCAATACAATGGTTCCAACACCTCGCCACCCGTACCAAGCTTTTTTGGGGGTCTCAGAGGAATACAGGGAGTAACCGATTATGCCAATACTAAACGGCAGCCCCATGAGAAAAGAAATCTTCGCAACCCTTGCTACGCCATGAGCGTACATAGAGTAACCTATGCAGATCACGGCCATTATAATCAAAACACCAACACCCCACCCACTTATTGCGACCATCCAACTACCGTCTTCCTCTCGGCGAGGGCCCACACTGTTATTCATGACGACACCCAACTCCTTCGACCTATATTATGAATTTCTTCACATTGCAAAAATAGGAAACATTATGATCATCTCTTGAGGTTAAAGATGCGCTACCTCCATTTATAAACGGCAAGCGGAATTAGTACTGACCTACGCCCCTATTGCACGAGTCACGAAACTCAGTCAAGGCGACTACATTTCATACAAGCGAATCCTTTCTTAGCTAGGAAGTAATAGCGCCTTATGGCTAATTTTATAAGCCTTAAATAAGCTTCAGCCCTCGATAAAAACCGGCCAGCACATGGTGATGGCCAGCTGCCCATCAATGAAGAACTTTCTCCCGAATGGGCGAGAAAAGAGATTTAGCGCTCACGAGCGTGGCCGGCTCAGCGGCGCCGCTCTGTAGTGCCTTGACGGTTTACCGGAGGCTCTTCGGAGCGCCGTTGATATTCAGTTGTAGGCGGCGGTGGCGGAACGCGCGTTTGCTCGTTGTTGCTTGGCTTCTTCTGGTCGGTCACGCAATTAGCTCCCTCAAGGTGACTAGCACAGCGAGCGCAGCGAAGGCCCCCGCTCCGATTATGATTTCCTGATACGCCAGATCCAGCGGCTTGGTCTTCTCTGCCACGGTAACCTTTAGCGACTCAAGGGTATCGATGTAGCAATTGTAGATATGCTTCTTCTGCGCCTCTTCATCCACCGCAATCAGATACTCACCGGTCGGGCGGGAGGACGGTAGGTTCGGGTAGTCCTTCACTCGGAGCGCACTAAGCGCATGCCCCCAAGCACAGGCGATGGCGAACGCAGCTACCGCGAAGGCGATGAAAGTCAGGATTGCCAGTGGCGATCCAAGCTGGAAGATGATGCCGTTCTTGAGGCCTGCGATTGCGCTGAGGCCAGCGATCAGAATCGAGACTGCCGTGAAGAATCTCGCACTCTTGTTCTCAACGTGGTTGAAGCGATCCTGCTCATCCTTGAACCTATCTTTTAGGTAGGAAATGGTTTCGTCCATAAGGCCATCCAGAAGCTGCTGGCATGCTTGCGTACGCGCTGCCTTCGAGCTGTAACAGCTGTGTCAAGGTCTGCACGTACAAGGGTGGCGATATGATACCGTTTCTGGAGCCCTGACGGGCACCCTGCACCCACAGAAGGATCCGATCGGTGAGCACCAGCCTCTATCGCAGTCAGGTGGCGCAACATCAACGCACCATCGCAAGACTACAAGGCGACAAAGTAAAGAAGGTCAAAGCAGCTGCAACCGCCGGCAAGAAAAGCGCCGACGCTAGCGCAGCTGCGGCCAAGACCTCATCTGTCTCTACGATGAAGTCGAAGTTGCGTGATGCAATGCGTTACGACAGCGAACAGACCAAAGCGCTATCTGAAGTCAGCCAACTGGAGAAGAAAATCTTCGAAGCCCAGAAACGGCTTACCCAGAGCGAGCAGCGGCTGGCCGAGGCGCTCAAGCGTGAACAGCGACGCTCCGACGCTGCGCATGAACAACGCATGCGGCAGATCAATGACGGGTTATCCCGCCACGAAGAACTCCACGATCAAACCGCCCGGGAGATCGAGAAGTTGAAGGCCCTGCCCGAGAAAATCACGGTAGTGTTCTTCGCCGCAGACCCCGGTAGCGATAAGAGCAACAGGCTTCTGCTGGATGAGGAAGCTCGTTTGATTGGCGAAAAGATCAGGGCTTCCGAGCACCGGGATGTGCTTGAGTTCCACACCCGATGGGCAGTCAGGCCCATGGACGTGTTCCAAGCAATGAACGAGCTCAAGCCAACCATCGTCCACTTCAGTGGTCATGGCACAAGTGCCGACACGCTGGTGCTTCAGGACGATCAGGGAAGCGCGAAACATGTTCCTTTGGAAGGCATCGTGAGTGCGATGGCTATCGGCTCTGAAAACCTGAAGCTGGTTTTCTTCAACACCTGCTACTCGTTCAACCAAGCCGAAGCATGCATCCGCCACATACCTGCAGCGATTGGCATGAACCGCGACGTCGGAGATCTCCCTGCTCGATTCTTTGCCGCGCAGTTCTACTCAGCCATCGGTTTTGGCCTTTCCATTCATAGAGCGTTCCACCAAGCCAAGGCCCTGGTCGCGATGGAATTCCCTGGAGAAGAGGCCATACCTGAGGTTTATGAGCAGGATGACGAATCGCTGGTTCTGGTCAGGCCTCCTGAGATGTGATCGCACTTTTGCCTTGATTTTCTGGTTTGTTGGCATGCTGGGTCTTACCTTCTAAATATTCAACCTATAAAAATGGAAAACTTAATAAATGTCCAGCCAGGCCGCAGATTTTTTGGAATATTATCTGGACACTGAAACAGATGCCCCGTTTGCCGTAATGCTCAGAGGGCCGTGGGGAGCGGGAAAAAGCCACTTTATCAAAACCTACTTAGATAAACGCACCGAAGATCTACAGCTTAAAAAACGCCACCACTATCTATATGCTAGCTTATACGGCGTCACCAGTACATCACAGATAACCGAGCAGTTCTTCTCTCAACTGCATCCTGCATTTAACTCTAAAGCACTCAAGATTTTGGGCACAGTAGCGTCTAGAGCACTTAATGGGTATGTTGGCACCGACGTAAATTCCAGCGCGGAAAATAAAAGCATCCTCCAATTAATGGCGACAAAACTGGACGGCAGGATACTAGTCTTTGATGATCTCGAACGCTGCGCCATGCCAATTAGCGAAGTAATGGGCTTCATCAACTCATTCGTTGAACACGAAGAGATGAAGGTTATTGTTTTAGCAAACGAGGAGGACATACCAAGACCACAGTTAGAAACCTATAGCAAACAAAAAGAAAAACTCATCGGAAAAACAATCGAAGTAAAATCAGACCCCCATGAAGTACTTACTAAGCTTATTTCCGACATACAAAACCTACAAGTCAAAAAAATAGTATCTCTTGAGAAAGAATCAATACTAGAAACCTTCCTCTCCTCAAAGAAAACAAACTACCGCAACCTCAGAGCCATAATATTTGAGTATGAAAGGGTAGTGGATAGCACAGACGCACGACTTCAAGCCTCAAACGAGGCGCTGAAGCAACTTCTGCTATATATGGTGGCCACTGGCAATGAATATAGAAGCGGATCACTGACAATCGAACATCTCAGCGCTCTACCCATCACAGAATACTATCGCGGCCTGAGCTTCAATGGAGAGTCGAAGTCACCACAGATTGCAACTTTCGAGGAACTAAAATCAAAATACACTCAGGTAAAATGGTCAAATCCTGTTATTCCACCCTGCATATTAGCCGAGTTATACAAGTCCGGACTAATTGATACTCAAGCGATCAACGAAGTTCTGGGACAGCACCCTCTGGTGGTCGGCTATTCCGAGGCTCCTGCTTGGAGGCAGTTGTGGAGCTGGACTGATCTTTCAAAAACCGACTACCTTATCGCCAGAAGCAGACTCGTCTCAGAGCTAGCCAATAAAGAGCACACTCACCCGGGATTATTGCTCCATGTGGCAGGTATTGTGATCATGCTTGAAGACTTTGGCGACGATCTCCTAAATGGAGTTGATGCTCCGCGATACTTTGCCGAATACCTACGAGACTTAACCTCAGAGGGAAAAATGTTGCCTGACCGAACCACGTTCGGCTTCATGTCTTCCGCGTACGCAGGGCTTGGATATCCCTGCCATGAATCTCCAGAATTTAAGTTCATTCAAAATGCGGCGAAAACTGCGACAGAGATCGCGTGTGCCAAACAGATGAAAGAGATTGCAAGCGGATACATCGAGCGGCTTGCCTCGTCAACAGAGCATTACAGCTCCCTTTACGAACATGGTTTCGCGAAGGGGAACTATGCTGATTCTGCGTTCCTACAGCACCTCCCAATTGAGGAGTTCGCAGCACTCTTGATCATTGATTCTTCCCCCAACGATCGACTGTTCGCTAGCCTGTGCCGGAGGTACGACTTGCTTCAGCACCGCTCCCACAACCTGCACGATGAATTCGCATGGCTGCACGGTCTCAAGTCGTATCTAGAAGGTCTGGCAGCGAAGGAGAACCCACCCTATCAGCACCTCCAGGAGCTCCGAATTCGGTACTACTTCGAGCAGATCGAGAACGGCACGGGTGAGAAATTCTGAGGCATGATCGTCGCAAGGAGGCAGGAGGAGGTAGGCATCATCTCCGCATGAGGGTTCTCAGGTTTGAAGATGTCCAGACGCTCAGGGCGTTGCCAAGCTCTGACTGAGATACTTGGCTTAAACGCTCTCAGCTGGATAGGCGTGGACAGCTGTACGACAAATCCGAGATTCGTTCAGGCTGTGAAGATACGACGCTCAACTCCCCTCCCCCTTAGCCGTATGCTGGATCAACGTCACGATTGCTAGGAATGATCAGCGTGAGGAGCTACTCTTCCTCTCCGAACGCTGCATCGGGGCTTTGAATCTCGCTGTGATCCTCGCCGCTGTCTACGCCCTGTTCCTCTTGCTCGTGCGCCGGTTTCGCTATGATTTCCAGCGCTACAGGAATGTCTAGTTGCTCTATACGATCCACCGCAGCTTGCAGGCTGACTTTGCTGAAAAAGGGAAGATCCAGGTCGCCGTTTCTATAGGGTTTACGCATTACGCCATATACGACGGTGTAATCAGCCCGCACCACGCGTCCATTGATGGCAGGCAACAGCGCCAAGGCCGCCCTTCGGCGGGTGCTCACGACTTTACGCAGCTTCTTGCGAAAATCCGCATCACTCACTAGCGATTCCGCACTGACGACGCCTTGCGCCCAAAGATGGCTGATGGGGCCTGACGAGTGCCCATCCTTCAGGTGAATGAACTGCCTCGCATTCGACAGGAAGTCACATGGCTCGATGTTGGCATATCGAACCCCTAGCGGGTTGATCTTCACCTGATCCAGGCACAGCAGGTCAGACCGACTTTCCTCCAGATGAGCGATGAGCTCTCGCTCGTTCCGGCAATGCGTCGCCCCGATAATGGCCACCCTCGGGATTGCCTGAAAACGCGCTTCCACCTGCCGCTTGAAATTGCGCTCGACGCAATACCATTGTCCCGAGAACAGGACGTAACTGTTGCTGACACCGTCAGTGCGGATGCTCGTCTCAAACGTGAAGCAATGGTAGACACGCCACTGGACTTTGAAGACCTCTGAGTCCGGAGCCTTGGCCTTGATGTAATGGCGCTCCCGAATGTCATCAATGGTGCCGTCGAAATCGCATCGATCGAGCTCTGCAACGTAGTCTTCGATCGACAGGCTGTGAAAATCAGTCCCGCTGCTGCCGAATCCGTTGTAGTGCAGTAGGCACCCCTCCTGGTAATCAACGATCTCAGGGGGTGCCATGTGAAGCTCGCTGTCCCCGCCATCACGCAATGCCGTTAACGCGGCGAACAGCTTGCGATCAAGAGCGTTCAGGGTGGCTCTATCCCGAACGACCTGCATATTGTCGATCCAGGGAAATCGCTGCTTGTAGGTGTTGCTGCGATAGACCTGCAGGATTTGCTCGCATTTGTTGAGCAGGTCATCGGACGCCAGCTTGCAGGTAATAGAAAGGCTGTCGCGACCGGCAACAAATTTCGCAAAGCTCGCTTCGCTTGGGGTGCCGCCAGCGACGCGCGCAAGATCCCGCAGCACGTCGACCCCGAAGTCTTGGACGTCGCTGTCTTTGCTGGCCTGTACACGCTTCTGGAATGTCACGGCGTCAGGGGTTGCCAAATCAAGCGTGCGCAATCCATCGCGCGGTACCGAGTTGAGCGTAACCTTGAGACCGAACTGGCGCTCAAACGCCTCATCTTCCAAAGCCATGTGGATATGCCCAAAGCAGATCGCAAAGATCCGGTCATCTACCGGCAGGAACAGCACGCCACCGGCGCCACTGGCAATGAGGTTGTCAGGCTGCATGCCTGCTTGCTCTTCTACGAAGGAAATCCAACCCGGCCTGCTAGTGAAGATCTGACCTACCAATAACTCTGCACCTTCGATCCCTGGCCAGGCGCTTCGCGTGAGTCGATTGCGACGTCCTCCTGATACGTACTCCTCCTTGAGCGCCTCGTCAGCCCCGCAATCAATGCGCAGTAGCCGTACGGAAAGCGTCCTGACTTTCTCCGGATGAGGCAAGGCAGCACTCCTTAGCACATGCTGATGATATGGACTCGCTTTTTGGGGACTTGGCCTTAGCAGTCATTTTGGCGCATGCGCGGACTTGATCGTGGGCAAGACTAGCAATGGGCCAGCACGACTATGGCTCACAAACCATCCTTTTTCCAGATAGAGAATTGGTTAGCGGGGGCATTTGGTGAGGAGTGTATTTCTTGAAGACGGGGACATGGATACGAGGCGCTGATCAGGTCGAGACGCTAGATGACGGTTTTTTGACGAACTCAAAGGAGTCAGTGCGGAGAGTTTTTTGGGGATGAGATGCGTATCTGGAGATGTGCCTAGAACCATTGAAGGCCACACAGTACCTCGCGGGCAGGGTCGCGATTACAGATGGTTACTGGAAAATCAGGTTAGATTTTTCGTGGCTGGCTAGCTGGATTGGAACGAATCTACTTCAGCTTGCGGGGCCAAATGAGCCCCGTGCGCAAGTCCAAGCCGGTATAAGCAGCTCGAATCCCTACTGGAAAGAGTAGGTCTGAAATAGTAGGCCTACTATTTACGCAGCCTTACTGGGGCAAAGGGTGTGCTGGAAATAGTAGTTCCCTTGGGGTGCCTGCGCGTAGTCGGCATTCTCGCTACGGTCCCCCAGCGACGCCGCCCAGGCGACCTTCTGG